>ENA-ORLW01000487-ORLW01000487.1-human-gut-metagenome-genome-assembly--contig:-NODE-487-length-56575-cov-3.655138_pt1 | contig 56575 bp, 38 predicted proteins | sample MGYA00243017_ERZ508829 | MGnify/ENA primary metagenome ERZ508829 (study PRJEB26277, sample SAMN04329776) | human gut metagenome | biome: human-associated habitat | host: Homo sapiens | place: USA...
CGGCGGAAGCGACAGTCGTGCGCAATTATATTGAGACGCTGGTTTCACTGCCCTGGCGGAAGAAGTCCAAAGTCAACAACGATCTTGCCAATGCGGAAAAAGTTCTGGATAACGATCACTACGGACTGGAAAGAGTCAAGGAACGTATTCTGGAATATCTTGCCGTTCAGCAGAGAGTTGACAAGGTCAAGGCGCCTATTCTGTGTTTTGTCGGACCTCCTGGGGTAGGCAAGACTTCTCTCGGACAGTCCATAGCACGTGCAACCAACCGCAAGTATGTACGAATGGCTCTGGGGGGGGTCCGTGATGAGGCGGAGATCCGCGGGCACCGCCGTACCTATATCGGAGCCATGCCCGGCAAGATTTTGCAAAGCCTGGTCAAGGCCGGTGTGCGCAATCCGCTTTTCCTGCTGGATGAAGTGGACAAGATCGGTGCCGATTTCAGGGGAGATCCGGCGTCAGCTATGCTGGAGGTACTTGACAGCGAGCAGAATAAGGAATTCAGGGATCATTATATAGAGCTTCCGTTTGACCTTAGCCGTGTTTTATTTGTTACAACGGCGAACACTACCGATACTATACCGGCTCCTTTGCTTGACAGAATGGAGCTGATAGAGCTTACAAGCTATACAAGGGAAGAGAAGTTTCATATTGCAAAGGAGCATCTTATTCCTAAGCAGATAAAAAAGCATGGTCTGAAGGGTACTCAGATAAAAATTAATGACGATGTAATTTATATGTTAATTGACTTTTATACCAAGGAGGCAGGCGTAAGAAGTCTTGAGAGAGTTATAGCTTCTCTTTGCAGAAAAGCCGCTAAGGCCGTCGTTTCAGGCGAAGTGAAAAGAATAAGCTTTACACGCAAAAATCTGAAAGCTTATCTGGGCGCGGAGAAATATCTGCCGGATGAAAAACTAAGCAGCGACGAAATAGGAGTTGTGAACGGTCTTGCCTGGACGTCAGTCGGAGGCGTTTTAATGCCGCTTGAGGTTCTTATCCTGGAAGGCAAGGGAAATATTGAAACAACCGGCTCTCTTGGCGACGTTATGAAGGAAAGCGCAAGGCTGGCGGTAAGCTATGTAAGAAGTATAGCCCGTAAATATAATATCCCTGAGGATTTTTATAAGACAAAAGATATTCATATTCACGCGCCCGAGGGCGCCGTTCCAAAGGACGGCCCTTCGGCGGGCGTAACAATGGTAACCGCACTCGTCTCAGCATTATCCGGAATACCTGTAAAATGCGATGTAGCCATGACGGGTGAAATAACCCTGCATGGTAAAGTTCTTCCGATCGGAGGTCTTCGTGAAAAAACAATGGCTGCTTTTAAGGCCGGGTTAAAGACTGTTATAGTTCCGGAAGCAAATCGCGGGGATATTGACGAAATCGACGAGGTGGTAAGAGCTTCTCTTAATTTTGTATATGCTTCAAGGCTTGAAACCGTCTTAGAAACCGCTTTGCGTTTTGAAAGCAAGGCTGACAAAAGCCTGATGATAGTCCGCGATGATTCAAATCAAGGGCAGAACGCTTCGGTTACCTCATAAGGGGGGAGAAAGTATGAATTATAATAAAGCGGAATTCAGTGCTTCATACGGAACCTTTTCTCAGATACCGCCGTGCGAACGCATAGAAATAGCCTTTGCCGGCAGATCTAACGTAGGGAAATCCACTCTTATAAATAAGGTATTTAACAGAAAAAACCTTGCAAGAGTTAGCTCTGTGCCGGGAAAGACCGCCACTATAAACTTTTATGGACTGGAAAACGTATATTTTGTTGATCTTCCCGGATACGGTTATGCAAAGGTTGCAAAGTCGGAAAAGAATCGCTGGGCCGACCTTATTGAGGGCTATCTGAATTCTGATAGGGATATAAGACTGGTTTTTCTTCTGATTGATATGCGCCATGCTCCGTCGGCCGACGATCTGCATATGATTAATTATCTTGTTGACTCGGGACTTCCGTTTGTTATTATACTTACAAAGGCGGACAAGCTTAAAAAGACTCGGAGACTTGAACGTATGAAATCATTTGAAACGGAGATTCCGTATTTTGAAGATATTCATATTATTCCGTTTTCTTCGCAGACCTTTGAAGGAGTCGATGAAGTAAGAAATATAATTGAGGAAATTTCCGGGGAGGACGAAGATACCCCTATGCAGTAAAAAGAAAGGAATGTTTTTAATGTTTGTATCCGAAAATCTCAGTGTGAATGAAAAAGGACATCTTACGGCAGGCGGAGCGGATACCGTAGAGCTTGCGGAGCGTTACGGCACTCCTCTTTATGTTATGGACGAGGCTCTTATAAGAAAACACTGTAAGAGCTTTAAGGAAAGCATTGATAAATTTTACGGCGGCGGAGGACTTGTCTGCTATGCAAGTAAGGCGTTTTGCTGTCTTGAAATGTGCAGAATCATGAAGGAAGAGGGAATAGGCTTGGACGTTGTGTCGATCGGCGAGCTTTATACGGCGGTCAAATCCGGCGCCGATTGTGAAAAAATTTGTTTCCATGGAAATAATAAAACTGATGAAGAGCTTGAATATGCCGTTGAAATGAAGGTAGGCAGGATTATTGTAGATAATGTTTATGAGCTGGAGAGACTTGATAAAATTGCAGAAAAAAAGCGTGTCAAAGCTGGTATAATGTTCAGAATAAAGCCAGGCATAGACGCTCACACCCATGATTTTATCAGAACAGGTCAGATTGACAGTAAATTCGGTTTTGCTCTGGAAACCGGAGAGGCTATGGAAGCTGTTAAAAAGGCTCTTTCCTGTGAAAATATAAATTTAAAAGGTTTGCACTGTCATATAGGCTCTCAGATATTTGATATTGATCCCTTTACAGAAGCCGCTAAGGTTATGCTTACGTTCATATCCGATATAAAAAATGAAACCGGTCATGAGATTATTGAATTGAATCTCGGCGGCGGATTTGGAATAAAATATACTGAGGAAAATGATCCTGTTCCATACGAATCTTATATGGAGAAAGTATCTGAAGTCGTTAAAGATAGCTGCAAGAAGCTCGGAATAAAGCTGCCTTTTATAATTATTGAACCGGGGCGTTCGATGTCAGGTCCGGCAGGTATTACGCTCTATACATGCGGAGGAGTGAAGGATATTCCCAATGTCAGAACTTATGTTTCAATTGACGGAGGCATGACTGATAATCCAAGATATGCCCTCTATCAGTCAGAATATGAGGCGATTGTTGCCAATAAAGCCTCTGAGACTAAGGATACGATAGTGACGCTTGCAGGAAAGTGCTGTGAAAGCGGCGATTTAATCGGAGAGGGAATGCCGCTCCAGAAAGCTGAACCGGGGGATATTATTGCCGTATGCGCAACAGGAGCCTATAATTATTCCATGGCCTCAAATTATAACAGAATTCAAAAGCCGGCGGTTGTTATGGTTAATAACGGGGATTCGAGAATTATTGTTAAAAGGGAAACACTTGATGATATTATAAGAAATGATATATAAGTTTATTAATATTTGAAATTCCTTATTAATATATTATAATGCTTTAAGGCAAACTGATACCTGTAATACGGTATCAGTTTTTTTATTTATGATTGACATGATTCGACAAAAATGGTAAAATAATATTATTATACAGAAAGGGTTCGAATCATTATGAAGCAAAAAATACCGTTTATCATATTATTTTTATTATCATTTTTTTTTTCTTTTTCTGTTTCATGTTTAATATCATGCTTTCCGTCGCCGTCTTTATCAATATTTATATCAGGCTTACCGTCTTTATCTGTATCAATGTTAATATCAGGTTCACCATCTTTATCTGTATCAATATTGATGTCAGGTTCGCCGTCTTTATCTGTATCGATATTAATATCAGGTTCGCCGTCTTTATCCTTATCTATATTGATATCAGGTTCGCCGTCTTTATCCTTATCTATATTGATATCAGGTTCGCCGTCTCCATCTGTATCGATATTAAGAACTTTCTTATAGATATAAGTAACAGTGATTACATCTTCGGACATCTCACCTGTTGCGTTAGCAGGTACTTCTGTTAATTTGTATCCGTAAATAGTCTTCTCTGTTGTGTTATATTCGTCGAATACTTTTCCGGATGTTGTTACAGTATCTTCGATTTCATCGCCGTTTTCATCAACATACTTAGAAACAACTGAAGTATCTTTAAGTGTATATACATAATTTACAACAGTGATTACATCCTGCATAGAACCATTAGCATTTTCAGGTACAGCAATTAATTTATAACCGTAATGATTATCATTGTAAAGATCATCGGTTTTATAAGCATCACCCTGATTACCATTGATTGTTATCGGATCCGCTAAAACAATAGGTTCTTCATCATCACTTATAAAATTAATTTTAACACTTGTATCAATTTTACCGTCATGGTCTTTGTCAATATTCTTGTCAGGCTCACCGTCTTTATCTTCATCGATATTTACATCAGGATCACCGTCACCGTCTGTATCAACATTCACATCAGGGTCGCCGTCGCCGTCTTTATCGATGTTAATATCAGGCTTACCGTCGCCATCCTTATCAACATCAGTAGGAGCTTTCGTCTTATCCTGAATATAAACAACAACTGTATGGTCTTTACCGTCAGTAAATTGAATATTAGTTGCCTTTAACAACTCAGGTTTTGCAACACCGTCAACGATTACATATTTAACTTCATGCTTATCGTCTGTAACATTCCATGTAACATTAGAAGATACACTAGCATCATATTCACCTTCACCACTGATAGTTCCGCCAGTTCCTACAATCTTTGTAGTAACATTATACACATCATCGTGGTTATCCGGTTTAACCGGAACATCTGAATCGTTAGGAGTAGAGTTCTTTTCAACTGTAACTTCAACATTCTGATTAGATGTTATGTTAGAAAGTTCAATACTGTTTCCTGTAACTTCTACCTTTTGACCATTAACTTTAACTGAAGTTACTGTATATCCGCTTGGAACATTCCATGCAACAGTTCTATTGTCGTTTTCTGAAACAATTCCCTGTCCTTCAACCGTAGCATTAGGAGCAGTACTGATAGAAGCAGTTACATTGTAAGTTTTTCCTTCAGGAACTGGAACTGGATTAGGATCCGGTTCGGTACTATCCTCAGGAAGTCTTGTGAAATAAACTATAACCTTATGATCTTTTGCAATACTTGTAATATCAAGATCAAGCTCATTTTTGTCTGCCTTTGTGGTGTTAACGGTTTCATCTGATAATGAAAGTGCATTTACTGACACACCTGACACACCTGACACATCAAACTTTGTTTCTGTGTCTACCACAATTTTTGCAATTCCCCAACCTTCAGCAGGAGTACCGACGATGTTTCTGTAAGACTGACCTTTATACAAAGTCTTTGAAGCAGAAACTGTACCTTCACCATACTTCAAGACATCTATATTATAAAGAACAGGTTCAACTTTTACGATAACATCTGTATCTTCTGTAATGTTTGTCAGGTTAACTGAAGCATCTTCAGCAGAAATCTTTTCATCGTTTAAAGTTACTTCTTTTACTTCATAATATGAATAATTAGCACTTTCAGGGTCTGTAACTGAATTAATATTCCATGATACTGTTTGGTCGCTTCCTGATTCTACAAGTCCGCCGTTGGTTATGGTACCAGGACCGCCGACAATCTTTGTATTCAGTTTAATATAATCTTCATCAGGATATACAGGCATTTCTTCGCTATCCTTATCAGTTAAATAAATATCAACAACATGGTTAGCTGTTATTCTTCTGAATGCCTGATTTGCTTTATTAATGTTTGCTACACTATTAAGCTCAACACCGTCAACAAGTACTCTGAACACTTTGTATTTGTCTGACTTTGTAGCATCCCATCTTACTGTTACACTGTCACCTGCATCGACTACCGATGAAGGGCTTACAGTAACACTGTCATCTCCGCCATAGCGGTTAACTGTAACTGTATACTGATCCTTTACTGTGTTACCGCCTGTTGAAGGAAGTTTTGAAACCTTAACTATAACTTCATGGTCAGATTTAATTCCTGTGAAATCCACTGAAGGAATTGTTTTGCTTACACTAATTCCGTCAATCAGAACTTCTGTAACCGTATAATTGTCAGGTATAGTCCAATTAACTGTTAAGTCTGAACCGCCGTTAACTCTTGAAGACGGAGTTATTACACATGTTCCGTCATAGCAGCCTTCAACAGAAGTTTTAATGTTATAGAACTTAGATTCATCCGGTCCAGGTGTAGGCTTTGGATCATCAGGATCCGGCTCTGCATCTTTTTCGAATTCTACATAAATAGTATGATTTTCATGAATTGCTTTGTCTAATGTATAAGTACCTTTTTCAAGCAAATCGTCACGAATCTTATCATCTACCATTACCTTAGTAGTATGGTATCCCTCTTTAGGTGCCCAACTTACATTAGGAGTTGTGCCTTCCTTTTGAGATTTAGCTTCTGTCTTGGTACCCTCACCTTTACCAATGTTAACATTTACATCAAAGTATCTGTCATAGTAAAGTTTAAGCTCAAGAGGCGTACCGCCGACAATTGTTCCGGTAAGTAAATTATTAGCATTTTCTGCATTATACCAATATTTCACACCGCCATTGGTAATCTCAGCGGTTTTGTCACTTTCGGCAACTTCAGCTGTAGCTTCTGTTGTGCCTGTATAAGACTTAGTTGAAACTCTTTGGTATCTGTAATTACCTTTATCGTCTTTTACACCTGTATTTATGTAATAAGCAACATTGTATCTGGTGTCTGTATTAGCTTCCCACTTAGCAATAAGAGTATGCTCTTTGGCTGCTAACTGAGCTTGTGGGAGATTTTTATATTTTGCAATAATTGCAGAACCTGTTGTAATCTCGTCTGTTCCCATGGTGACAGTTCCGTCATCACCTACTATCTTTTCAAACCAGCCTCTGAATGTATAACCTGCACGGGTTGGCTTGAACAGCGTCTTATAAACACTGTCAGCAAAGATATAAGACTGATCGTTTACATCGCTTCCGCCATTGCTGTCAAAGTGTACAAGATACTTACTTGTATTTACTCTCCACTTAGCATAAACGGTATAATCATTCGGAGGCATAGTAGTGCTTCCGATAGGCTGTGTACCCTCTTTATCAAGAGTCCATCCTTCAAAGATATAACCTTCTCTGTCTGGGTTGTCACTACCTGTAAGCTTATCAATTACACCGGTCTGTAAAGGTGTTTGATATACAACTTCTTTAGATTTAACACCCTTAGAACCTCCGCCGTTGTGGTCGAATGTAAGTGTGTATGAAGCAATTTCCCACTGAGCGTAAATCTGCTTTGTATCATTTGTCAAATCATTACCAGTCAAAGTCTTTTCATTAAGAATTTCTTCATTAAGAATCTGATCTGTAATGTCCTGTGTTCCAGCTGCATCAAGAGTCCATTTTACAAATCTGTATCCAGGTCTTGATACATCATGTTTTTGATTGTTAATCTTTGTTACAATGTCAGAATTCAAAGAAACCAAATAAGATTTCAATTTTCCGTTACTGCCGCTGTCTGCCTCATCAATTACAGCATCAGCAGCGTTTGCATTATAAATAAGTTTAACTCTTGTGTCGGTATATCCAGGACGAACTACAATTGTAGGGTCATCGTCATCTGGGTCAACCGGTACAGTAGTACCTGAAGAAATCGGATTACCCTCTGGGTCTTCCCAAGAACTGAACTCATGATCATCGTCGTCAGGATCAGGAATTAAGTCGTCTTCTGGCAATACAATGATTGGATTATCACCGATTACATAATATTCATCAATCGGATTTCCGTCAGGATCCTGTACAGAAACCTTAACAGGTTTATAAGCCAAACACTTACCAATGTTTCCGCACTCGTCTTTATACCATACAACAAGGTTGTTACCAGGACCTGCAAATTCTTCAAGGTCTACTTCAAACTCATATTTATGAACAGGTTCACGAAGAACTTCCCATTCACCGTCATCTGAAGGAGGCGCTGCATTTATATCAGTTGTAAGCCAGTATGCAGCAACACCTGAACCTCTGTTATCTTCAATAAATGTAATACCGTCATCTGCGATACCAGGACCTCTGTCGGTAAGAGTAACCTTAGCTTTATTTTTACTGCTGTTTTCAGCCACAGCTTCAGGTTCTACTTCATCCAAGAACACTGTTAAGTATGTCTGGAAGGTTTCTGACTTGTTGCCGTTAGCGTCTTCAACAATAAGCTCAAGTGTATAACGGCCTTGTTTAGCAATATTCCTGCTTATCTGGAAGTTTTCCAAAACAGGCTGAACATTTCCGTCAGCATCAGTGGTAGTAGTTGTTGTTGTCTGAGTTTTAACAACAGTACCGTCCGGGTCATATACATTTAAAGTCCATTTTTTAAGTGCGATATTATCTTTATTAGGCTTAGACTTATCTTTGATATTTACATTAACAATATCACTTTCACCTAAGTGCTTTAAGTGAACTGTCATAAGCTGTGAGCCGTCATCTGCATTGGTAATATAGAAATTAGACAATGGAATTGGACTTTCTACAGGATGTTCACTCTTAAACTCTTTCTTTTCAATATAACTATTATAGATATAATCAGCCATCATATCAATATATCCTGAACCTGAGGCTATCATACCGTTTTCAGTTCCTAAACCAATATGATCGGGATCGTCACCCTCACCCTTTTTAGAATCTGTTAAAATTAAACCGTCATCAACATTACTCAAATAGAAAATTTCATTTGAGTCCATACGGTTGATACCGTCTATGTAATTCTGATGTTCTTCTACTTCATTAGGAACATTAGGATCGTTGTTATCACCAACAAGGTTGATGAAGTATTTCTGATCCGCACTTTGTGCATACTGTACATTCTTTAATGCGTCGAATGCAGTTGCAGCATAAGTCATCTGCAAGTCGCCAAATGTAAAATATGTCATCGAAGCACAACCATGAGTCTTATATCCTACTATTGGACCGAAACCGTTACCGTTCTTTTCTTGAATAGGAAGAGCTACATTATTAAATAATACCTCTTCATCTCCTAATACAGTTCCGCTGTATTTTCTTTGAGTAACAGTAACCTTATCCTTTTCAAGCTCAACATGAAGTCTGAGCTTGGTACCGCTTCCTAAAGAAACAGACTTAGATGCGATATTGGAAGATGGAAGCGGAACTGTTTGATTGCTGCCGCTATATGCCATTGCATTATAATTGTCAATTCTAGCAATTCTTACTGTGCTCGGCCAATCATAATAAAGCATATATCCATTAAGAATACCTGCATCAGTAACAGATGCATTTAACAGAAATCCCATACCCTGAAGAGTATGTGCGTCAACTAAACTACAGTCAAGGTCAAAGTCAATAGTTCTCTTTGAATCACTTGTTGCAGGATAAACCATAAAGTCATTTCTTGAGTTGGTACCGTATCCTGCGAAAACCATATTAGCCTTTTCATCTACAGCATATGAATAAGTATGCTGGTTGAATGGGAAAAGATTGCTGTTTACTCTCTTATACTTCCCTGTAACAAATACATCTTGAATCGGAACCGGCGTAGGTACACCAGATACACCGTGAGAAGTCATATGAGTGTTATCAGCTGCTCTGTATGGCTGCTTTATCTGCTGCTCAGCTGATAGTTTCAAAGCGTCATAAGCGTCTTTGCTGTAATAATGGTCGTAAACATACCAACCATCTAAGTTTGTGGTATCAATCTTAACTGCAGTATCTGTAATACGGAACGAGCTAGGATCCATACCTTTGTCGATTAAGGATTGAGTTAATGCTTCTCTGAAGCTCTCAAAGTCACCGTCATAGTCGCTTGGTACACTTACTGCAATATCCACTTTAGGCGACGGGTTGTTGCCGACATTAACCGATAATGCAGACGAACTTAGCAAACTATCATAAGGTAATAAACTTGAAAGCATAGAAATGCAAAGAGCAGAACTCAAAACCTTTTTCAGTAGTTTTTTCATTACAATTCCCCTTTCCTGATTTTGAAAATCTACTGATTACCATTAAAGGTTTTCAAATCATATTCGTAATACTGAATAATTATACATATGATTCTATATTCATTAAGCAGAATATAAAAAATGCACAGCATATTTTAATGATGTGCATTGCAATTCGGCTGATAAGAACCGATGACTTGTACTAGTCAACCGAATTGTCAAAACGATCAAAAAGAACAATATTCAATATTTACAATTAACATTTTAGCGTAAAATCTTTTGTTTGTCAAGATTAACTTATTCTTATTTATCTAAATAATTTGTGAATTTTTTTGTATATAATTGACGAAAATATTAAGAAATTACAAAAAAGGACATGATTGATATATATATTTGTATTAATAGCGTTATTTTTTGTAAGTTTTGACCAATTATATTTTCAAAAAAATTTTATATGTTTTATTTTATTATCACTTTTAAAGCTATGAAAAATCAATGTAAAGATTTCGAGCTTTACATTTTCAGCCGTTAAAAACATCAAAGTTTATTGAGTAAAAATCCTTGAAACGCACGAAAGGCGTTTAGCTTTACAGCTAAACGCCTTAAAAATTATACAATATTTATATAGAAATATTCACCTTGTATTCAGTATTAATAAAATGTATTTGCACCGGCATCGTTGTAGTTATTATTATAAGTGCTTGTACCGTTATCATAAGAATTATTGTATCCGTTATCTGCTGCACTGTCAGAATATCCGTTATTATTCCCTGTCTGATAACCCGAATCAGTCTCGTCATCACCGATTTTCGTATATCCGTAAATTTTTTGCTGCAGCTCTCTGATATTTGATGAGAAGTCAGGACATAAAACAGATGCACCTCTGATTGTTTCACAAGTATATGTTCCCTCAACAGGAATCTGTATTTGCTGACGTTCATAATTCAAATATGTTGATGCATTAAGAAGATAGTAAGCTATTTCTGCATCAGTTAAATCTGTAGAAATTTTATCTATTACTTTATCCAGCAAAGATTTAAGCTCCATTAAAGATAGGTCCCTAGCCTTATTTGCAATAAGGTCTATTACCGTTCTCTGCCTTTGAGTTCTTTCCCAATCTGAATTTCCTACTTTACGAAGTCTTGCATATGCCAACGCCTGATTGCCGTTCATATGCTTTAAGCCGCCTTTTTTGAAATAATCAGTACCCTGTTTATTTCCTAAATACTTATTTTGCTCTCCCAGCGGGTGTGCCATTCCCAGAGCTTCAGCTTTTGAAATCTTTATATCAAGACCGCCGATTGTATCAACTATGTCAATAAACGAATAAAAATTAACCTTTAAGTATCTGTCAACTTTAATACTGAAGTTTTCTTCGATTGTCTGCTCTAACAGCGGTATTCCTCCCATTGAATATGCTGCGTTAATTCTTGTCGCATAGTATCCGGGAATCTGTAAATAAATATCTCTCATCAGAGATGTTGTAGTAACTGTACCTTTGGCTGTATTGACAGAAACAAGCATTATAACATCAGTATTTCCGTTAGACTGAGCGTTATTTTCAGTCGCATCTCTTAAATCTTCACCAACCAAAAGTATGTTTGTTACATCACTGTCAGAAACAACATTAGCCGCTGACTTTGCCAATTTATCCTTTAGCATTTTTTCATAATCAACCGCATTAACCGTATCATTTGAACCGATATCGCTCTGACCCGGAATGAACATCTTAATTATTTCATTACCGTTTCTGTCGAGTTTCCCTGTATAATATGAAAATACAGATATACCCGCACCGCATAACAATAACACAATTCCCAAGACATAACACAAAATAACCGAGACCTTTTTCTTAACAGACCATTTTCTGCGTTTTTTCTTTCCTTGAAGCTCATCAGTTTCTATATCTAAAACCTCTGCTGTGCTTATAGGCTCAATCTCATTGTCAATGCTGTTTGGTTTATCGTGTTTTCTTGCCTGCATAGCTCCCGCAACCAAATCCGACAGCGGAATTCCGTCAGTTCGCCATTCATCAGGTTTTGCCGGTGCTAAAAGTTCAGACTTTTGGGTCTTAATCTCATTTTTAACTGTCTTTTTAGGCTTAGGATTTCTGGCTTCTTTTATAGCCGCCTGCTGTGCTGGTGAAAGCTTTTTGCCGCTGCTTTCAACAGCATGAGCAAACAACTCAGACATAGCATTATCACCCGTGTCATCACTGTCCGGAACTTCATTGAGACTTTTTCTCATATATTCCTCTTGTTTTTTTAAAGCTTCAATATCACTTATTGAGCGATGCATATTGCTTTTTTCATCTGCAATCTTATCAGATTTTAAATCATTATAAAATGATTTAAAATAATCTTTAGAATTTATATCATCTACTTTTACATCAGATCTTTTTACATATATTTTTTCATTTGCTTTGTCTCTATCAGTTTCAGAAGTATTAGATTTAACATTTCTTTTCTTTCTCATGACATCTTTAATGATATCATCAACAGATAAATCATCTGATTTTTTATTCTCAGACATATGTACCTCCTTATTCTTAGTAATGTTTCAACTTCAACCATTACTTTTCTACCCTATAATTTTCATGATTACAATAAATATTTTTAGTAATTACTAAAAAAATATTTATACTTTATTATTATACAACATTTACATAAATTTTTCAAGCTTTTTAATGATATTCAGACATTCACCGATTGTTATCACTAATATTCCGCACAATATGACTCAACGATTACGATTATAAATTGATTTTATGTTGATTATGTGATAATTTCAGAGTTAATATGTTCCAAACAGGTCGATAATGAAACAAGAAAAAACTTTCCATATGTAAAACTTGCAAAATCTGCAAAATTTTTTATAATATATATGTGAATTATTATTCACCATTATTTAAAAAGGAAGGTATTTTTATGAAAAGAAAATTATCAAAACTAGTTTCAATTTTAATTGCAGTAATGATTGGCTGTTCATTGGTGACTTTGCCGCCTATAACAGCCGAGCAGGAAGAGGTCTTCGGGGAGGGCGTAATTCCTGAAACCGAAGAAGAGCTTGAAGCCTTTGCAAAAGAATTTGACCAATCAGATTTTTCTGTACCAAATACTGCGAGATATACACTGCCATCTAAAGTTGATTTAAGCACAAGCCCTTGTTTCCCTCCGATAGGCAATCAGGGAGGTATAGGCTCATGCTCAGCATGGTCGTCAACATATTATCAGTACTCATACGAAGTTAACAAGCTTAATAATGTAACATCTGCTGCTGACAGAGTGATTTATTCACCAAAGTGGACATATAACAACACTAACAATGGTATTGACAAAGGAGCAGGCTTCACTGACGCTTATAAAGTTCTTAAAAATCAGGGTGCGCTCACACAAGAACAGTTTCCATATCCTACTTCAACAGTGTATTATGATGTACAGGAGCTGCCTACATATGCTAATGCAGTCCGTGATATGCGGGACGCTTTAAACACCCGATTAGTAAATTATTCATATATAAGTATTTCGGGAAGTGACTATGCAATTACCAGCAACAACAGTGAATTGGCAAGAATAAAACTTGCTCTTGATGGACAAAAGGTACTGACATTCCAGACTTGGAATGAATTTAATTATAAATACGGTACAGGAAATTGGAGTAATACAAAGCTTGCATATAGGTGCTATGATTCAGATGGCAGTTCTCACGCCATGACTGTAGTCGGCTATGATGACAATGTAACCTGCGACATCAACGGTAACGGTGTAATCGACGCAGGTGAAAGGGGTGCCTTTAAAGTAATAAATTCGTGGGGATTAACAAATACGGGAGCAAATAACAACGGTGTTATCTGGATAATGTACGATGCTTTAAATGAGAAAAGTACAATTAGCTTGGATGAAAATGCATTTTCACATAAAAGAAAAATTGCTATGGGAACAGGATCCGCAAATGTATTTAACCTTATTAATGTGGCACATAAAAATGTTGCATTCGTTGCGGAAGTCAGCTTTTCTACAAACTATAGAAATCAAGCTAAAATCGAACTCGGAAGAGGAGAAGTAAGAAGTATAAGCGGGTTCACGAAACAAACCGTATATAACGAATATTCAGGAGATAAAGATAAATATGTTCCTTATGACGGTACAATGGTTTTTGATTTCGGAGATTTAGCGAATCCAATATCTAAATTCTATAATGGCTATTATTGGCGCATTTATCTGAGTGACACTCTAAAAGATAATAACAATTTAACATTTAAAGGGATAAAAATTACTGATGACAGAGGAAATGTTATAAATGAGATGAACGAATTCAGCGGAAAATTAAGATTTGATGGAATCATGTATGCACCAATGGTTAAAATTAACTTTGATAAAGGTGATATGAACTATAATAAAGCTATGGATTATGATGATTACAATGAATATGCAAATTACTTAAATCGCAGAAAAATTTCATACTTACAGCGTTGTATAGGTGATATAAATAACAACGGTAATATTGACGAATTTGATATAAGTACTATTAAAAATATAATTTTTGGAAAACAATAAAATTAAACTAGTCATAATGCATTGAAAGCATAAAATATGCTTAACTGATTATTTAGATTAAATAAAAATCTCCGGCTATGCTGAAAGCGGTAAAGCCGGAGGTTTTGGTATAAAAAAACCGCGTATTTACGGCGATGTGCCGTTTTTACGCGGTTTTTAATGTGGTGCGCCAGGAGGGACTCGAACCCCCGACCTACTGGTTCGTAGCCAGTCACTCTATCCAGCTGAGCTACTAGCGCAATTAAGCAGAAAATCGTTTAATAAAATTCAACTTAATAATTATATCAAATAAAGTCTCAAATGTCAAGCAGTTTTAAAAAATTGCTTGCAAACACCTGATTTTATTAACAGATGCTATTTTCATTTTAACTGCTATTGAGTTTTTACAGCATGCAGTACATATCGCTCACCATAATCAATATTAGTACAGGTAGACAGAGTAATTATATTTGAAATTTTACTTTCATCAATATCCGATTCAATATTGCTGTGCTCTTTAGCTGATTTTACATATTCAGTTTTATTGTCAACATCGGTATTATAAACTTTATCATCTGCTGCATTTACCTTATAAAAAGAAAAAACTTTATATTCCGAACATTTGCCGTCGGGAGTGTAAATGTAAACATTCGGGTGGGCATCAGCAAAGGTTAATTTACTGTATTTCTCTAAATCAGAAAACATGCTGCTGTTCATTAAATTGTGCCCGTAAATAATAGTATTAAAGTCAGCAAACGGTCTCTTGTTGCTGCTGTCAGCAAATATAGAGCCTGATTTTAAATAGTTTTTATGTATATCACGGCTTAAATATTCTTCATTAAAATCCCCTTGCAAAATCGGATAATTGATATGCGTGTCAGGAATATATATCCATGCAATTACATCTGAATTGCATTTTATCAGCTTGCTCCAGTTAATTTTCAGACCGCCTCTGTTTTTTGATTTATCTTTATTCTGAACATTTTCGTCACTGTCATCACTTATAATAAATTCCGACTGGAGATATTCATCTGCATTGCTAATATTAATATAGTCCTTAATTATAACTATTAAATTATATAAACTAAAAATAATTACTGCCACTAAAAAAATACTGATAATAGTTTTAACAACCTTTTTTTTATTCATAATTTTATCTTACCGCCTTTGTGAGTTAATTAAACAGTAAATCATATTTATTTTAACCTATATATTTTACTTCTTCAATCATTTTCAGTGAATTATCGAAAATATTTAAAACAATACCATTTTATATTCAAAGCCTGTAACACTTTCATCTTATAAATTCAACTGAATTATAATAAGTCTTGTTTGCCGCTTTATATAATTCACCATCAAAAATTCTTAATTACATATAAAAATTGCGTTTCGTAAAGAGTGCGAAACGCAAAATTAAACATTAATCATCATTAATTGTCTTGGTCATATGTCTCCTGATAAAACTTAGAATAATCTGTTCTCTTTTCTTTCATAAATGCAATCGCTGTTCTCGGATGACAATTGAATCTTCCCGTTAAAAGATACGGAACATCATATCCCCAGACCAAACCTTCTTCACGAAGCCTAACGATATGCTTTTGAATAAAGTCAAGAAGCGGAACTAAATCATACTTAGGATTTTTCAAAAAACCAAGTAAAGTTTCTAAAGCACAGTTCCCTGCACCTCTTCCCAATGAACTGACTGTAGCATCAAGATAACTTGTACCCATAATCATAGATTCAATTGTATTTGCAAAAGCAAGCTGCTGATTATCATGTGCATGAATACCGATTATTTTATTATACTTTTCACCAAAGGCTAAATATTTTTCAGTCAGTCTTCTGATATCTTCAGGATAGAATGCCCCAAAGCTGTCAACAAGATAAATCACATCAACACTGCTCTGACAAAGTAATTCTAAAGCCCCGTCTAAATCTCTGTCATTTGCCGTAGACACAGCCATTATATTCGCTGATGTTTCATAGCCCTTTGCATGAAATTCCTCTATCATCTCAATACATGAAGGAATCTGATATACATATGTAGCTGTTCTGATTAAATCAATAACGCTTTCACTCTTGGGAAGAATAGTATTCATATCGGTTCTTCCCACATCAGCCATAACAGAAATCTTTAAATCGCTGTCATTATCGCCGACAATTTCACGAATATCCTCTTCATCACAGAATTTCCACTTTCCGAACTCCTCCTCGGGGAAAATCTTTTTTGAAGCCTTATATCCAAACTCCATATAATCAACGCCGGCAGCTATGTTTGTTTTATATAAATCTCTTACGAATTCATCAGTAAAGCGAAAATTATTAACAAGTCCGCCGTCTCTTATTGTGGCATCAACTACTTTTAAATCTGTTCTTACAGAAATTAATGTGCCCTTTTTATTCTCTTCCATTTGTATGCTCTCTTTCAGAGCTTCCCTCCTCAGCTTTGAATTTTATCCTTACTTTTACGACTTTTTATAGTTTAAAGCTTTAACGCTTTAAAGTCAACTACTATATTATATCTCTAATCTTTTATTTTGTCAAGTGCTTTTTCACCACTCAATAGTACCAACCTCAGCCGGATTCTGATTGACAATAACGCTTTCGACTCTTGCATTTTTTATTTTTATAATTCTGTCAGCCATAGGTGCTATAGCCTGATTATGTGTTATCAAAATAACTGTCATTTTACGCTCCTTGCACGTATCGTGCAGCAGCTTTAAAATCTGCTTGCCAGTATGATAATCAAGTGCACCGGTAGGTTCGTCACAAAGCAAAAGCTTTGGTTTTTTCGCCATTGCACGAGCAATTGAAACCCTCTGCTGTTCACCGCCCGAAAGCTGAGCAGGAAAATTGTTCATTCTGTCATTTAATCCAACATCCGACAAAACTTTTTTTGCAGAATCAACATCTTTGCAAATCTGAGAAGCCAGTTCAACATTTTCAATGGCTGTCAGATTGTTAATCAAGTTATAAAACTGAAAAACAAACCCTATATCATAGCGTCTGTAAGTTATAAGCTGTTTTTGAGAAAAGCTTGAAATATTCTCACCGTCAACTGTAATACTTCCCTCGTCACAGGTATCCATACCGCCGAGCATATTCAGTACGGTTGTTTTGCCTGCACCTGATTCACCGACAATGACAACAAATTCACCTTTCTCTATTTCAAAGCTTATGCCGTCAGAGGCATTAATAACAACCTCACCCATATGATATCGTTTATATACATTTTCAAATTTAACAAAACTCATAATATAATTTCCTTAAAAGATATAACCCATAATGACATTCAAATTTTTATTTTTTCATAAGATACGTTTTTATCTTGTGTTTTTCGTTATATCAAAATCCGACCTGCCGTTAATCCGACTTTTCCTTTTTACATACTTGCCAAAGGCAGAGAGCCAGCGGTGACTCACCGCTAGACATTAAACCTAAAGAGAACTATATCTCCGTCCTGCATAACATATTCTTTTCCCTCAAGTCGCATAAGCCCTTTTTCTTTAACATGAGCCATGCTTCCGCATTCCATCAAATCGTCAAACGAAACAACTTCGGCACGAATAAAGCCCTTTTCAAAGTCAGTGTGTATTTTTCCGGCTGCCTGAGGGGCTTTAGTTCCCTTTGTTATTGTCCATGCACGAACCTCAGGTTCACCGGCTGTTAAAAACGAGATAAGGCCGAGCAGTGAATAACCCTCTTTAATAATTCTGCCAAGTCCTGAAATTTCAAGACCGAGCTCTGACAAAAACATTTGCTTGTCCTCATCGTTCATATCGGAAATTTCAGCCTCAATCTGAGCACAAATCGGCAAAACGGCACTTCCCTCTTCTTTTGCCTTCTGACACACTGTTTTATAATTTTCATTTGTATCAATGTTGTTTGTAAAATCCTTTTCCGAAAGATTTGCAGCATAAATAACGGGCTTAGATGATAAAAGCGGAGTTTCCTTTATCCACTCTTTTTCATCATCTGTCATATCAAAGCTTCTTGCAGGCTTTCCTTCTTCAAGATGAGCTTTCAGTCTTTCTAAAAAGTCAACAACACCTGCTAAAGATTTATCACCCTTCATTGCTTTTTTTGTTCTGTCAATGCGTCTTTCAATCATTTCAACATCAGAAAAAATAAGCTCTAAATCTATAGTTTCAATATCTCGGCTAGGGTTAATTTCACCGTCAACATGTATAATATTTTCGTCCTCAAAGCATCTTACGACATGGACAATTGCGTCAACCTCACGGATATTAGACAAGAACTTGTTTCCCAGTCCCTCGCCTTTTGACGCACCCTTCACAAGTCCTGCAATATCAACAAACTCTAAAGTTGCAGGTGTGAATTTCACAGGATTATACATCTCTCTTAATTTATCCAAACGCTCATCAGGAACGGAAACTATTCCCACATTCGGCTCAATAGTACAAAACGGATAGTTAGCTGATTCTGCTCCCGCATTTGTAAGTGCGTTAAAAAGTGTACTTTTCCCCACATTCGGTAAACCTACCATACCTAATTTCATAAAAAATATCCTCCTAAAAAATATATAACTTTTATTAAAAACTCTATTCAACTGATTTTAAAGATTCAACCATCTGAATTTTTTTAAGCTTGAAATATAAAATAAAGTTTACAATCAGCGAAAACATTGCTGTCAGAACAAATGCTGCGGCAAATGCCCACCATACAAGATTTCTGTCAAACATAACAATGTCAACTTCAGATGTTAAAACCACAAACCGATGAAGAAACGCTCCGAAAATCCAGCCTATAAAAATACCTATTAAAGTTGACAGTATATTTTCTCTGATAATATATGCTGAAACTTCACTGTCATAAAAGCCAAGCACCTTTATCGTAGCTATTTCTCTGATACGCTCGGTAATATTTATATTTGACAAATTATAAATTACGACTATCGCTAAGGCACCTGCACACACAATCAACAAAATTACAATTGAATTCAAACTGCCAAGTGTATCGGCAAAGCTGTCTCCTATTTCGGAAATAAACGATACTCCCAGAAAATTATCACTTGCCACAATATCTCTTGAAATATTACTGCTATCCTCCGCTTCATTTACATGTATATAAAACGAATTAAACAAAGGAGCTTTTTTGAAAACAGTCTCAAACATCTCACTTGAAATATAAATAAAATGCGAAGCATAATTCTCGGCTATTCCGCCGACTTTCATCTTATAAACATTCCCGTCAGCATCGCTGAGATTTAAAGTATCTCCGACATCTATCTCAAGAAGCCTGCATAGCTTTTCTGTAACAACAACACCGTTTTCACTGACTGTATATTTCTCACCGCTTTTTCTGTTTTGCAGTGACACAAAGCCCGAAAGCTTATCCGAATCTGATACTGCAACTAAAGAAACGCTGTTTTGCGAACCGTTTTCATCAGTTGCAGTATAGCTGTCTATACAAAGCGGAATACTGTCTTTAACACCGCTTATATTCTCTAATTCTTTCTGTGCGGAATTTATATCTTGAATTTTATCAGTATTCAGCATTACTGCTGCATCATATTTATATACATTGTCAAACTGCTTGTCTATTATCGCACTGATAGAATGTTTAAGCCCAAATGCCGTAACAATCAGACCTGTACACCCTGCAATGCCCAAAACCGTCATTAAAAAACGCTTTTTATACCTGAAGAGATTTCGAAGTGTTACCTTCGTCAAAAAGTCAAGTCGTTTCCAAATAAAATTTATATTTTCTAAAAACACTCTTTTACCATTCGGCGGTGACTTTGGTCTCATAAGCCGGCTGGGCACTGCCCTAAGTTCTTTATTTATTGCATAAAAAACCGTAACAAGTACACAGACCAACGCCGCTGACATACACCATATACAATAATCAATCTTAAACGGAGTATTTAAACTCGGTATGTTATATAAAATTTTATAGCTTTGATATATTATCTTCGGGAAAATCCGCAAACCGATAATGACGCCTATAACGCTTCCCAAAACTGTCGGGACAGAAGCATAAATTAAATATTTAAGCGATATCTTGAATGAAGAATATCCGAGTGCTTTGTATATTCCTATTTGTGTTCGGTTTTCCTCAACCATTCTCGTCATTGTTGTAAGACATATAAGCGCTGTTACGATTATAAAAAACACAGGAAAAACCTTAGCTATCATATCAATTTTTTCGCTGTCATTTTCATATGATGAATAATCATCACTGTCAAATCGGGTTGTTGCATATATACGGGGTTTATCAACATCAGACAAATTCTTTTCACTCTCTTTAATCTGCGATTCAACAGACTTTATCTTATGTCTTAACTCTTCATCAACAGAGTTATCACCCTTTTTTCTTGCTTTTATAAGCCTTGAAATTTGATTTAAGCTTTCCTGCTTCTGTTTAATCATACTGTCAATCAAAAGAAGCTGTGTTTTATTTTTTTCCTTGCTTTTTCTAAGCTCCAGCGAGCTTATATTCTCTTCAAAGCTTTCCTTTATTTCAAGCAGAGAATTAATATTGCTGCCGCAAATATTCTCTAAATCCTTTACATATGATTTTGACTGTCTGATTTTTTCTTCGACATCGGATTTATAATCATCAAATCTTGATAAAACACTTTCTTCTAAGGCTGATTTTGCCTTTTCAATGTATTCATCAACTTTATTCTTATACTCATCTGAAAAAGGCTCATATTCATCAAGACCGTTAATACTCAAATAAAGCTCACTGTAATAATCGTCAATAAAATCCTCTTCCGGCAAAAAAATATTGCTGTTTATGCTGCCGTTACCGACATCGGTTTTATCCCTTTTATAACCTATATACAATGGACTGACTGCAATTCCGACTATCTCATAGGTATCGGTAGTTAATGAATCGGTTATCAGAGTATCTTCTTTTGAAGAAGAAATTTTTATGCTTTCACCGATTTCAAAGCTTTTAGGAGAACCTATCTTTTTTTCAACAACACACTCACCTGATTTTGAAGGAAGTCTTCCGTCAAGCACAACAAGTTTATTTAAAGCGTCATTCCCCTTATGCTTATCGGTATATGACATTGCTTTTAAAACTATATTGTCATTATTAAACTCATAAAAAACATCCTTGAAGTATGAAGGCATTATTCCTTTTACAAAATCAAGCTTCGACAGCTTCAAAACATCATCAGACTTAATCCCGATAGTTGACTGAAGCCTTATATCCATAAGATTGTTTTCTTTAAAATAATCGGCAGCCGTATTTTTCATATACGGCATTGTCGCTTTAATGCCCGCAAAAAAGCCACAGCCGATTGCCACTATCAAAAAGACAGATAAAAAGCGACCGACCGTGTGAAATATTTCACGCCTTATATCTTTTAAAAATGCATTATGTTTCATCTTCATATTCCATAATATCACCTGGCTGACAGTTTAATAACTTGCAAATCCGCTCAAGAGTTCTTGTGTCAACATTTCCTGTGCCATTTTTCATTTTTGTCAGTGCTGCCTGAGAAATTAGATTTTCCTGTCTTATTTTATAAGAGGAAATTCCTTTCTCTTTCAACAATTTAAATAGCTTATCATATTTAAATGGCATTTATTAAACACACCTTTCTGTTTTTCAAAAGTTGAATTATTACATACTCTCAACAATTCATTATAACACAATATATTTTCTATGAAAAACATACAATATAAACAAATCTATTCACTAAAGATTGTGAACAATTTATATTGACCATTCACTTGTTCTAGTGTATAATGTAAACACACCAAAAGAAAGGAAATAAAATCAATGAACGAAACAAATAAAAAAATCAAAATAACCGAAATAGAAGAACTTAAATATCAAGCCGATATAATAGTCGGGCTTTCAAATGTTTTTGCCCTGTTTCTGGACTTCACCGAAGAAGATGAGCATTTAAAGGGCGGTATGGAATGTTTAGTAAACGAAGCATGCAGAATGCGTGATAACTGCAATACCATCTGCGAAAAACTATTTCCAAGAAAGAATAATAAAATTTCAGAATAATCTGCTTGAATTATCTATTGTCCATTTTCAATTGTTCATTACAAATTTGTCAGCCCTGCCGGTCTACAAATCCCACCTTATGATATACTTTAGAGATAGTTCTCTGAGTGATTCTCATTGCCTCCCCGGCACCGTTTGTATAGCACTCTTTCAAATATGCTTTGTCAGCCATCAAACGAGCATGCTCTTCTCTGATAGGTTTAAGCTTATCAGCTACTGTTTCTCCCACAGCGAGCTTGAAATCTCCGTATCCTTTTGATGAAAACTCGCTTTCGATTTCATCATAGCTTTTTCCCGTTACCGACGAATAAATCGACATAAGATTGTTTATACCGTCCTTGCCTTCACGATAGCAGATTTCGGCTTCACTGTCTGTAACAGCTCTTTTAAACTTTCTGATAACAGTATCCTTATCATCAAGAATATAAACCGTAGCATTTTGATTTTCATCAGATTTAGACATCTTGGACTTAGGGTCGGCAAGTGACATTACCCTTGCCCCTACCTTTGGGATATATGCATCGGGTATATTAAAAAACTCACCGTATACATGATTAAAACGCTGTGCGATATTGCGTGCCAGCTCTAAATGCTGTTTTTGGTCTGCACCTATAGGTACCAAATCAGCATTATAAGCTAAAATATCAGCAGCCATTAAAACAGGGTATGTGAAAAGCCCTGCATTAACATTATCGGCATGTTTTGAAGATTTATCTTTAAACTGTGTCATTCTCGAAAGCTCACCGAATTGTGTGAAGCACGCAAGTACCCAGTTAAGCTCGGCATGATTTTTATTATGACTCTGAAAAAAAGCGACTGATTTTTTCGGGTCGATACCGCACGCAAGCAAAAGTGCATATGCAGACATTGAATTTTTTCTAAGCTGCACAGGGTCCTGCTTCACGGTTATGGAATGAAGGTCTGCAATACCGTAAATGCAGTTATACTCTTCCTGAAGCTTCCCCCAGTTCGATATAGCACCTATATAGTTACCTAATGTGAAAGAACTTCCTGTCGGTTGTATAAGACTTAAAATAACCTTTTTATCTTTACTGAATTCAGCCATAATATATATTTCCTTTCTCTCGGCATAAAGCCGTATCAAATTCACAAATATCAATTGACAATTATATATAACCATTAATTTTGATGATAATTCTCATTGTAAGTTATACATTGTTCAGCCTGCCGTTGTACAAGCCATAACATTTCACAATCCTGCCAAAGGCAAAGAGAGTGCAGCGGTCACCCCTGCCGGAACATTTCTTTTGAAAGCTTTCCTATAAGCTCACAGCCTTTGATAATTTCATCATCAGTCGGAGTTGAAAAATTAAGCCTGAACGAGGTTGTCTTATCGGTTTCATTTACAGTAAACGCCGTTCCCGGAACAACAGCAACCTTATATTCCTCCACTGCCCTCTTGCAGAAACTCATCATATCGTAACCTTCAGGCAGTGTACACCATATAAAAAGACCGCCCTCAGGTACTGTATATTTAATCTTGTCTGAAAAATTCTTTTTGATTTCACTGAGCATAAGCTCGCATTTATGCTTATAGATTTTTCTAATCTGACGAAGATGGCTTTCCATATCACAGGTTGAAAGAAATCTTTCTGCCAAGACCTGAGCCCAGATATTAGTATGCACATCCGAAACCTGCTTGCAGACAACAATTTTCGATATAATTTCTTTCGGTGCCGAGCAGTATCCCACACGAATTCCCGGAGCAAGAACTTTTGAAAATGTACCTGAATATATAACTCTGCCATCGGTGTCCATGCTCTTAATGCTTTGAATATGCTCACCTGCAAATCTGATATCTCCGTACGGATTATCTTCTAAAATGAAAATGTCATATTTTTCAGCAAGCTCATAAACAAGCTGCCTTTTTTCTAAGGACATCGTCCGACCTGTCGGGTTTTGAAAATTCGGAATCAGATATATTAATTTTGTATTCTGATTTGTCTTAATTGCTTCTTCAAGCTTTTCTAAATTAATCCCGTCTTCTTCAAGCTCAATTCCGACAAGATTTACATTATAAGATTTAAAAGCATTAAGTGAACCGATAAACGACGGTGCCTCGCAAATAATCGTATCCCCTTCGTCACAAAGAACTTTCGCACAAAGCTCATTTGACTGCTGTGCACCTGATGTAATAATCAGTTCATCTTTGTCGGAATTGAAATTCCCCTCTTTTAGCATTCTTTCCTTTAAAACATTTCTTAGCGGAGTATATCCTTCTGTTAAAGAATACTGAAGAGCAAGTATCGGGTTTTTATTTAAAATTTCATTAGAAATCCTTTTTATATCGTCAACGGGGAAAGCCTCAGGTGCAGGATTTCCCGCTGCAAAAGAAATAACCTCAGGATCAGATGTAAATTTAAGTATTTCACGAATTGCCGACGCCTGAAGATTGGATACTTTTTCTGAAAAATTATAATTCATATTTATCTATGCTTCTTAAATGAAGCAGTCCTCCTTTTATGAAACACTATATTTAATATATTATAGCATACTTGCATTATCAAAATCAAGTAAAAGCGTTATTTTTTGGGAAATACAAGTATAAAAAAGAGAGATAAGACTTTTCTTATCTCTCAAAATTTATCTTTTAGATTTGTGTTTTTTAGGTTCATCATTTTCTTTGTCAATCAGCTTTTCATATAGGTCACAGACTTCGTTTACTTCACCTTTTGCTATAAGCTTTCCATGTTCAAGCAAAATCGCCTTATTACAAATTTCACGAATCTGGTCTGTATTATGCGAAACAAACAGAACAGTTACATTGCTCTTCATCATAGACTGTATCTTGTTAAGACTTTTTTTCCTGAATCTTTTGTCACCCACTGATAACACTTCATCAAGAATAAGTATTTCCGGGTCAACAATTGTGGCAATTGAAAAACCCAGTCTCGCTCTCATACCTGAAGAATAATTCTTTATCGGTACATCAATAAAATCTCCAAGTCCTGAAAAATCAACAATTTCATTATACTTTTCTTTTAAAAACTCCCTTGAATAACCGAGTACGGTTCCATATAAAAATATGTTTTCACCGCCTGTATACTGTGCGTCAAAACCTGCACCAAGCTCTAAAAGCGGTACAATTTTACCGTTTACTGTTATTTTGCCCTCAGTAGGCTTAAATACCCCTGAGATAACCTTCAAAAGTGTAGATTTACCCGCACCGTTTAACCCTAAAATGCCTACTCTGTCGCCTTCATTGACCTTAAATGATATATCCTTTAATGCCCAGAATTCATTATAATGAAGCTCTTTTTTAAAAAACTTAATAACATATTCTTTAATGTTATCAACCTTTTCCTTACTTAAATTAAATTTCATCCCGACATGTGAAATATCAAGTATTGTTTTTCCCAAAATAACTCCTCCTAACCTAAATATGCAGAATGAAATCATCTTGCTTTTTATAGAATATAAAGAATCCGAATAATACTACGCCCAAACAAAAGAATCCTGTATAAAGCATTCCATACGGATGCAAAGGCTGTCCTGAAAGAGAATCCCTGAAACACTCAATAAGTCTATACAAGGGATTAAACTTAAAGACATACATCATCCATGTTCCCTCAAATCTGTTTGTGGTATAGAAAACAGCACTTGTATACATAATAAGCATAGTAAGTACATCCCATATATACTCTAAATCCCTGAAAAATACAGCCACTGTTGAAAGAACCATTCCTACACCGAATGTCAGGAAGAAAATCAAAATTATAGGGATTATCGCTTGGAACATATACCAAGATGGTTTGACTCCCATTAAAATTGCCACTGCAAAAAGGTCGATTAATGATATCAGGAAAATTACATAAGTATAAAGCGTTGACGACAAAGGATAAAGATATTTCGGAACATATACCTTCTTTATCATTGACGAATTCGCTCTTATCGAACGCATAGCCGTTTTTGTTCCCGTTGAAAAATAAGTATACATAAGACGGCCTATAAGAATATACACAGCAAAAGGAATCTGCAAATCTTTTGCATCTCTTCCTAAAAGCTTAGTAAATACAACTGTAAGAACAGCCATTGTCAGCAAAGGTTCGATAAGCGACCATAATATGCCGAGATATGATCTTCTGTATTTCAATTTTATTCCTTTTTTTACAAGCTCAACCAATAGATGTCTATAGCTTATAAACTTTTGAACATATACATTACTCATTTAAAATTCTCCATAATAAATCTTTAACTTCTCAATATGCCGTTATTATCACATCAGAACATAATCCTATGTGATAATAACTAAAATGCATTTCATATATTATAACACTAAAGTACCAGAAATCATTAATAGCATATTAATTTTTTGATAACTTAAACAAGTTATCCTTTATTTTTTGAATAACATATCAACTAATCTTTTTGCAGATTTTCCGTCGCATTTATTCAAATAATTTTCAACAACTTTATGCTGTTTTGTAAAATCATACTGATTAATTTCTAAAATTCTTTGGATTAAATCCATTGTATCTGCAACTATAGGACCTCCGACGATTTCATCATAATTCTTATTTAGCTCCTTATTCTCCATATGATGCTCTAAGTCATTGGCAGTTGCATATATAGGTACATTAAGCAAAGGTGTTTCAAAGAAACAGCTTCTGTAATCTCCTACAATCACATCAGCAACGGCAAGAAGAGGTCTGAGCGCAAGGATACCCCTTATATCGAATGCAAAATCCTTCTGCTCATTGGTTATATGATATTTATTATCATTATTTACTGAACTGTGAAATACTAATACATACTCTTCTTTCAGATATTTATACATCAAAGGTACATTCAAAAACTCAAGCTTCCTGTAAGGCTCGGTTCTGAATCTGTGGCTTGGAACATAAGCAATAATCTTTTTGCCCTTTGCCTGAGGGAATTTTTCATACAAAGCTTCTCTTGTTTTTTCTTTAAATTCTTCATCGAAATAAATATCTGTACAAGAGCTTCCGATAGGAACAACATTCGACGCATCAGAACTTTTAAGTGATTTCTTAAATATTTCTGCCAAAGCTTCTGAAGCAGTTGTGACAACCGAATACTTTACATTTTCCTTCACTTCAAAAAGCTTTCTTTCATATGGTCCCATATTATTAAGATTTCTCATATACCCAAAGCTTGATGACGGAAAAGCACATTTCCAAAGCTGAACAATCTTTGTTTCAGGTCTTATATCAAGCATGCTGATAATATCAATCTGTTCTCTTATTATAATAACTTCACTGGCTGCAAAAAGCTTCAGGTTATTTTCGGAATAAGGCTTTTTATTGACAAAATAATTTATCTTTATTCCATCTACCTTTGAAAGCTCTTTATAAAGTGAATAAAGCTCAGGCTTTAATTCTACACCCCTTACAAACGGATCAAAAATCAGCACGCTTTTAGGCACAACAGCATTTGCATTGCACAGTTTCTTGTATGTTTTATTATATATTCTTTTATCCCATACAAACTTTTCATATGCTTTTTTAAATTCTATTTCCTTAACATCGAATTTTTCTTTTTGCTTCTCTAATCTCTTTTCTTCTTTTTCATCTTCAAATGACTGCATTATACGCTCATACTCTGCAATGTCCTCATCAGATGAACGATTCAATGTTATAGGAAGTGAATAGGTAAGCTGACCTATTGATACACCATTCTCCAAATCCTCAAGCATCTGTTTAGAAAGCGGTGGTGCAAATTCTCTCTTATTTCCATATGTGCCGACTGAGTCAACCAAAGGACCGAGACATTCACTGAATATTAAGTCGTCCTCCTGATGCTCGGCATAATAATTGAAAGAAAAATCAAAAAGCTCTCTTTCAAGTGTTTCCTCATCTTCATATTGACTTTCGCTGTCATAAAAATCAACACAGAACTGTTTTAAAAACCTTTCCAAAGAATAGTGAAGATCTTCATCACAGACTATCGGCTCTATTACAGGAACAACCTTTGAACCTTCATACTTATACTCTTGTATGCTCTTATAAGGGATGTTAGCAAATATAGCTTCAACAAAAATCAATGACTGAACATGAGTAGTAAAGTTTTTCTTTATGCTGGCACCCTCAGTTGAATAGATGCTTCTCATATAATAATAAGGAACATCTATTTCTTTTCCGGCAGCTGTATGCATAATTCTCACATGACAATCCTGTGTGTATCCTCTTCCCCAGTATTCAACAAAAGCAAATTTTTCAGAAAAATCAATTTCCTGATTAAAATACTCATTAATAATTTTTCTTTCCTGCTCTGCATATTTAAGAATATAATTTTTATATTTTTCCGAATTAGACAAAACTACTTTTATATCATCAAGTGTTTTAGCATCTATTCTTTCAACGTCTTTCAGATAAGCCAGCTCGGGAAATTCCCTTTGGAATGTATCCTCGTCAAGACATGTCGCATCAAGCAAATGATCATAACTTTGAACCTGTGCGAAATTTCCGAAACCGGTAAAGAACTCTTCATCTATTTCCGTAACAAATGAAGGAACTCTCCATGCTCTTCTCGAACCGTATATATACTTTGTTTTCATATCGATGCCTTTAGCTTTGATAATAGCGTCGGCAATTCTTTTTAAATGATATCCGTCTCTTGATATAAAGTACAGGGTTTTAATATTATTTTTCACTGCGTCCTTTACAGCATAGCTAACATAAGGCACCATATACATTGAAACGTGAGCATATGCATAATAATCCTTGATATTTGTATTCTCATCCCTGAATCTTGCAAGCTTTGCAGCAACAATAAATGAATCATAAGTACCTATTGATTCTACCATGGCCATTTCATAATCATTAAACTCAGGAACACCATGAACCTTTGCAGTTATTCCTAACTGTCTTGGACGCTTTCCGTCTGCAAACTTGCTGTCACCGAAATGATACCATTCCGAGAAATTATATTCATCAAAACTCTTATAAACCTCAAGATACAGAAGTTTTGTCGTTTTCTGAACTCCGTAATCCGATGACAAAAACATCGGAAGTTCAGCTAAAATCGGATTGGCCTTATAAAGAAGCTTTCTCACAAACTCCTTAGGAAGATACATATCACTTATGAGTACAGCCTTATCTCCTCTTTCAAGAAGTTCTTCGATAAATCCGATTTTTTCGGGAAGAGGTATTGAATTTTCATATTCCGCTTCAAGTTCTAAATCCTTTAGTATTTGCTTCTGCTCATCAGTAATTCCGTAAACATACTGAATTCTGTCAAAAATATCGTCGAAAAAGATTTCTCTTCTTTCATCATCTCTGAGTGTCAGTGTTTTTATATAATAGTCACGAACATTCTTTTCCGCTTCCTGTCTGATTTTCGGGTATTTTTTAACCAGGAACGCAGGAAAACCATAGTCAGACTTTTCGATTTTTTCTTTAACATAATAAAAAATTCCAATAGGATTTAACACTTTTCTTGAAATGAGCGTATCAAATATATCAAAAGAATACAGCTTAGGGAGTTCCCTTTTCTCAGGCACAAATTCTGCTGTCTGATTAATGATTCTCTCAAAAGTATCTTTTCCTGCATATTCCCAGAACAGATTGTCAATGCGTTTGGTGCTCTCGTCATCTTCACTTGTATTTTCATAATCAAATGAATTCAAAAGCTCATCAAAGCTGTTGCATATCTTACCCGAAGTCATTTCAAGCAAATCAAAAACAAGGTCACGGATAGTGTTTTCCTGCCCGTAATCAAAAATATATCTTACAAACTTTTTAACTCCTGCTGCAAGCAAATCATAATAGATAGAAGAATAGTCAACAATAGCTAAATCTATTTTATCCATTATTTCATAGAAATCTTTAGAGTTATCCCAGAACAGGAAATTCGGACAGTCCTTATAATACTCTTTAACCTGAACATATACCGAGTCGCGCTCCATAAGAGGATGCATCTTAAAAATTAACAGAGTGTTGCTCTCTTTAAGCTTTTCTAAAAGTACAGACATATCAGGAATAGCTTTTCCGAAAAAATCGAAAGGAGATGCATCACGATATGTCGGTGCATATACAGCAATTCTAGCATCAGCTGGCATACCCTTTTCAGCTAAAATATCATGATTGTATGTCTTTATTTTTTCAAAATACTTTTGATACTCGCATCTTGGATATCCGGCCCTTATTACCTTGTCATCATCAATACCGCACTGCTCTTTAAAATGCTTTTCCATTAAAGGAGAGGTGACTAAAAAAAGCTGATTATTCTTATATCTTGAATTGTTTTTTATATACTTTTTCGCAATTCTTTCAAACAGAAATCCATAATCGACTTTTCTTTCAATTGATTTACATCCAACACCGTGAAAAAGATTTAAAATTGTAGCATTCGGATTTAAACGTGCAGGAAAAACTTCCTTAACATTTTCAACAACATAAACCTTAGCCTTAGGCTCATAAGCATATGCTATTTCAGAATGATAGTTATGAGCTTCATAACCCAATTTGTTTATATATTCAACAGTATCGTCATCATCACACAACCAAACTGCTTTTATGTCTTTTCTGTATTTATTAATATACACAAACAGCCACTTAGGGTTGCCGGAAAACAGGTTGCCTGCATTAAACAGCCATAAAGGTCTTAAATCTGCAACAGGGTCGAAAACCGACTTTATGCTGTGTTTGACCTTAGATGCTATTTTTCTTGCAGCACTTCTGCTGTCAGTATTTTTTGCGTTCATATTTTTTCTCCTCCATAATACAACTAAAATTAATGTAATATTTAATTTGATTAAACAGCAAATATTATTTGAAAACTAATGTTAAAACCAAAGATAAACATATCCTCTAAATTACCAAAAGAAAATTATCTCTTTTTTCTAATTTTGCCAAGCAATCTGCTTGTTTTTAATGCAAGTTTAACACTTTTTGAATTAATAATTTTATTCTGATCACTTATCTTGTTTTTTAAGTTTTTTACAACAGAATTAGCATATCTTATATATTCTTTTGTACGCATTACTCTCTCTTCTCTTGTACATGAGTCGTATGCACAAACAGCCGGCTGTAAATTTACTTCTGCAATTTTTTTATCAAAAGGCGTATCCTTTGGATTATCATTATTTTTAAAGATGTTATCCAGTCCGTTGATATTAAGAAAATCACGGTAATTATCAAAATTTTTATTCTGATTCTTACACGGTGCTTTAAAGTCAGCCTTTTCAATTAAATCCCAAATGTTTGTATTTTCGTGAATATCATTTGACATCACTCTGGTCAAATTGTGATATTCAGACAATTCTCTCATTCTTGCGTCTTTCGGAATAATCAAACTCGGTGTTCCGGAAACAACCGAAGATATATTGCCGTGCATTCTTGCACCGAAGCAAAAATCTGCTTTTGATAAAAATCTGTTCCACTCTCTGAAATTTATAAAAAATCTGACTCTGTTTTCCTGATACAGATAATGTTCAAATGTACTAGGATAATTCGGCTTATTATGATACTTAGGATTTGAAATAGGTATACCGAAATACTCCATTTTAAGTTCGTCCGATCTTTGCGGTATAAAATAGCTGTTTTTAAATTCAAGTGTACTTCTGTCAATAAAATTCAATACATTCTCCGGTGAAATTATAGAATTATTTACACAAACCAAAGAATCCTTTGTGATTTTTGTATCCCTTATGTTTAAATCCCGCCCGTACATATACATTGAAGGGCATCCGATAACCATATGATGCTTACCGTCAATATAACCGAGCTTAGTCAGATATTCAGATGTAATAGGTCCCCTGACCCCGACAATTGCGGATTTTTCCAAAACAGCGTCCATAAACTCTTTCACAGCGGCGTCAAAAGGGAATCCTTTTTTCAAATCAGGTTCAAAGGGAGCTCTTAACCCCACTCCCACAACAACTGTCGGTATCTTCAGCTGTCTTACTATTTTTGCAATGGATTTTAAAGAGTCAGCATATCCGTCTCTGAATGCATCAGCCAACGGAATAACAAAACAATCATATTTTTCGTTTATATTATCTATTTCCCGCTCACTGTAATCTAAGCGATAATATGTTGAGTGAATCTGTGTATCCTCGGTCATAAGTGCCCTGTAAATACTGTATGCATATACAAGATTTCCGGAATTACCTCCGATTGAATTCTCGCCTATTACTTTGCTTGGATTAAAATTATCAAACGGCGTCATTCCCGATCTCATTAAAATTCTTTTCATAAACTTAAGTTCTCCTATACGGAGTCATGCCTCCCCTTTGTTATTTTTTATGAGCTTCCAAAGCATCACCGAAAGTCAGCTTCAAAATACGCTCAGTTGCATGTCCGTCACATGAACACATAAACTTGTTTTTAAAATCAATTATCTGTTGCTTGTCGAACATAGTATCTATATTCTTAATATAGTTTATTATCTCTTCATTGGTTTTATAAACAGGACCCGGAGTAAGTTCGTCATAATTATAGTAAAAACCACGCCAATCCAAATATTCTTCTATATCATATGCAAAGAAAATCAAAGGACGCTCAAAAAGAGAATACTCAAACACCAATGATGAATAATCGGATATACAAATATCAGCAACACATAAAAGCTCATCAATAGACATATCATTTGTCATATCATAAGCGAAGTCTTTATATTCCTGCGGCACCTCCGGAAGATTTTTCACGATAGGATGATGCTTATATAAAAATACATACTCGTCTGAAAATTCAGCGCTGAATGCACCTAAATCAATTTCATCTGATGTTTTAGCTTTTCTGACTCTTCCTCTGAATGTCGGAGCATAAAGTATAACTTTTTTTCCTTTTGCGGCAGGCATAAGGCTATACAGCTTTTCAAAAGCATTTTTAATCGTACTTTCTCTGAAAAATGTATCTGTTCTTGAAACACCTGTAGCAACAACCTGAGTATCCTTGTCTTTCAGCATCATAGCTTCTTCATAAGCCCATGTTACTTCAGGAGAGCTGACAGTTACATAATCAAGATTTGCATAAAAAGGATATTTCTCCATAGACTCACGGTTAGAACCGAAAATCAAGTCAGCAGTAGAAAATCCGAATTTTTTAAATGCTCCGCACCCATGCCACAGCTGAGTAACAATAGTTTCTTTTCTTTTGTTAATACTGCTGAACGGTCTTGAAGCTTCGTCTAAAAACACATATTTCGCAGTTGCTACTTCCTTAACCATATCAATGCAATTTTGCTCATATTCTTCCTTTGATACGAAAACATCCCGAAGCAGGCATATTTTCAAATCAAAGTCATAGTCTTTTTCAAGAGTGTTATACACCTCACTGAAACTATTTGAAATAGTTTCATATCTCGGCTCTAAAAAAACAACCTTATTTTCATCTACAGGCAAATCAAGACAGCTTGCATATGCATCGGGAAGCGTATGATGCAAAAACTCCTCCATATGCAATTCATTATATAATCTCTGTCTTTCTTTCTTCTTTTTCTTATCATATGCAACAATTTGCTTCATAGGCGGTATCTTCTTTATCTTCCACCAAATATGATTCAATTTCAACGCTCTGATAATCCTCTTAAAAAAAACCATTTAATTTTATCTCCTTAAAAATTATTCCCGAAATTTAATCTTCAAGTGCCAGATTTATTATTCTCTTTGTAGAATTTCCGTCACAGGCACTCATAAATTTATCCCTGAACATAGTTATCTTCTGTTTATCAAATCGTACATCAATATTTTTTATATAATCTATAATCTCTTCATCTTGTGTAAAAACAGGGCCCGGAGTAAGTTCGTTGTAATCATAATAAAATCCACGCCAATCGTTATACTCGTCAATATCATAGGCAAAAAATATAATCGGACGCTCAAACAGCGAATACTCAAAAACAAGTGACGAATAATCGGAAATACAAATATCTGCTGTGCAAAGCAAATCTTCTATACTTATCTCACTTGACAAGTCAACTGCGAATTCCTTATATTTTTCATCAATAAGAGGAGGATTTTTAACATACGGATGATGCTTTATTATCAGCACATACTCATCACTCAGCTCATGATAAAATTTTTCTAAATCAACCTCACCGGTCTGTGCTTTTCTGACTGTTCCCCTGAATGTAGGTGCATAAAGAATAACCTTCTTGTCTTTTGCATTAGGAAACGCATCATAAACCCGTTGTTTTGCTTCGTTTAGAAATTTTTCATCAAAAAACATATCAGTTCTTGAAACGCCTGTAGGTACAACCTTACTGCCGAACATAGTGCTGTTCATCGCTTCTTCATACGCCCAAACTATGTCGGGGCTTGAAACGGTAATATAAGATATATTCTTATAATACGGATATTTAATCATTCTTTTTTCACTGTCACCGAACTTTAAAAGTGCAGTGGAAAATCCGAATTTTTTAAATGCCCCGCAGGCATGCCATAGCTGAATGAGCTTTGTTTCTTTTCTTAATTTTACACAACTGGTTATCTGACAGGCATCTGTGATAAATACAGCTTTTGCATCTGCCATATCTTTGACGCAGGCAGCACCTTTTTTCAGACAGCCGAAAACACCCAGAATAGTTTCACCTAAATACTGATACGAAATCTTCAAATCCCCGAATGCTTTAAGTTCTCTGTCAAGCACGGAATAACTGTCAGTTAAATTAAGTGAACGAACCTCTATCAAGACAACCTTTTTATTATCAATCGGCTTTCTCTTATAAAAATTATATATAAGCGGATAAATAACCCTGAGAGTTGCAAATTTATAAATTCGAGAAGCAAGCATGTTATAAGCTTTGATAAAAAAAGTTCTTATTCCCATAATCAAAAATCCTATTCTAAAAATTGATAAAATCTTTATTTATCCCAAACCATAACTGTTTTTCCGATAAGCTTATGAATATCTGTCTCAAATGCAGTCGAAATATCCTTTACATCACGAACTTTTATAACAGTTCCCACAATGTTTTCAAGATACGATACTACTTCCGGTTTTTCCTTATAAAGCTCAATCAAACCGACAAAATCTTTTCTTCCGCTTCTTGAGCTTCCGAAAACAGTTAATCCCTTTTCAAGAATCATTCTTGTGTTTATCGGTGCTAAATCCTCTGAAACTCCGAGTATTGATATTGTTCCCTCAGGATTAATATAATCGATAATCTGATTAATCGCCTTGTGGGCAGCACCGCCGCCTACACATTCAAAAGCATGGTCAAGTTCTAAATCTTCGGGAATTCTGCTGATAAGATATGTTTCGTCTGCAAATGTGAAATCATTGAGCTTTGACTCATTAATGCCAAACACATACATCTTTATTTCAGGATGCAGACTTTTTAAAAGCAATGATGTAATATATCCTAAATTACCGTCGCCCCAAACACCTATAGTATTTCTTCTCTTATGAGAAAATCTATAAAACCTGTCAATTGCGTGATAACTGACGCTTACTATTTCAGTGAAAGCAGCAACCGTCTTGTTAATATCCTTAGGCAAAAGAACAAGCCTGTCCGCAGTTGTTTCAATATATTCCTGCAAAAATCCGTCAAAACCGCTGGCTCTGAATTTGCTCGAACGCAGATAATTTTCTGCAATGATTTCGTCAACCTCTTCGGGAACATTAGGTATCATAACTACCTCATCACCGTTTTTGAAGGTTTTTGTCGGGTCATAAACCACTTTTCCGATTGCCTCATGAATCAGTGCCATAGGAAGCTTCTTTGACAAAACCTCTTCACTTCTTGTTCCCTGATAATATCTTTGGTCAGCATTACAAATCGATAAATGTGTAGGTCTGACTATAACATGCTTGTCATCGAGTGTAATATCCTTAAATAAAATATCAAGCTGTCTTGGTTTTTTTAGCTGATAAACTGTATTAAGCATATTACTTCTCGCCTCCTAACAAAGATTCAGCCACACGAAGATCATAAGGATAAGTTATTTTTATGTTAAATACTTCACCGTCAACCAAGTGAATTTTTTCACCCTTTAAAACTAAAATTTTGCAGGCATCTGTAAGCACAGTCTTTTCATCCTCGGTCAATGAGTTATAAAGTTCTCGCAGCATAAGCGCTTTGAATGTCTGAGGTGTCTGTCCCTGATACATTTTCGAACGGTCGGGAATATCGGTGATAAACTCATTGTTTGTGCTTTCAACAATGGTGTCTGTTGCAGGAATAACCGTATCGCAGGCACCGTATTTTTTTGCATATTTTACATTTTCCTCTAAAATTCTGTGAGTTACAAAAGGTCTTACCGAATCGTGTGTAACGATAATTGTCTCTTCGTCAAGACATCCCTGCTCATCAATATATTTAACAGCGTTCATAATAGTTTCATTACGGGTTGTTCCGCCCTCTAAAACTATAACATTATCACTGCACGGAATATATTTTTTAATTAAATCCTGAGTATGATTAATCCATTGCTTAGGTGAAAGCACCAAAACTTTGTCAAATTCCTGACAAACAACAAATTTCTCGATTGTATGAATGATAATCGGCTTTCCTCCGACCTCCATAAACTGTTTCGGCTTTTCCACATTACCCATTCGGGTACCTTTTCCGCCGGCAAGAACAACTCCGTATACATTTTTCATTTTTTATCCTCCGTTCTGACAAAACATATTTTGCTGTGTCCTAATGCGTTTTTTTATTTTTTATTTCTTTGACCAGATTTATAATCCTGTCAGTTGCGTGTCCGTCACACGCGGTCATATATTTTTCTAAAAACAAATTTGTTTCCTTTTCACTGAAATTTGAAACCGCATCTTCAACGGATTTCAGATTCAGGTCTTTCGGATTTTCGACTATCTTAGCAGGCAAAGCTTCTATATTGAGATAAAATCCCCTTTGAACCTTATAGTTTTCCAAATCCGGTGCAAATATTAATATCGGTTTTTTAAACAATGCGTATTCATATATTACAGATGAGTAATCGGTGATAAGCAAATCCGCACAGGCAAAAATCATTTCCGTAGGTAAATCAGACTCTGTTTGCTGAGCAACAGGTTTTTTCATATGCGGATGAGATTTTGTGACCAAATACCAATCATCACTGTTAAACAGTTCCGAAGCTAATTTTATAACAGCCTCATCACCCACTAAATAAGGATTAGAAGGATTGCCTCTGAATGTAGGTGCCCACAAAACTACTTTTTTACCTTTTGCATTGGGATTTTCTTTATAAAACATTTCTTTTGATTTATTTATAAAGTCATTATCAAAAAATATATCTGTACGGCTTATTCCTATCGGCTTAAAAATACTTTCATCAAGCTTCATTGCACTCGAAAAAGGCTTTATACATTCACTCGAAGAAACTGTTACAATGTCATAATTTTTATAGACATTGCCTTTATAATATTTAGGAATATCCCCTGCTGTATCATATCCGAACTTTTTGAACGCTCCGCAGCCGTGCCAAAGCTGAATAACTTGTGTACCCTTTCTTTTTTTACATGCTGATACAGGCAAAAAATTATCACAAATAAATACAAACTCGGCCTTTGCATATATCCTCATAAACTTAACAGAATAGCTGAGGCTTCTAAAACTGCTGCATTTTCCGAAATCATGATAGAATTCAACAACCTGAAAATCATTATCACCGATAAATCTCTTTAAAACTTCTTTCATACTTATCGGACAGATATCATGATGAGCATCTGCGAACACAACCAGACCAATGTTCACCGGTTTTATTCTATAAAAAAAATAAACAAGCGGCAATATGATATTTTGAACCACCATCTTTAAACATTGTTTAAAAAAGAAATTAATATCATCACCTGCTTTTCACATATTTTATCCCAAATATTTGGTTTAATTTTCTAACATACACATGATATTATTATACAACAATATATATCAAAAGTCAACAAATCAGGCTTTTTTACTCGGCTGATAAAGCAAGTATATTTTTATAAATATCATACTCTTATCTATTATTTGAATTTATTATAAAATAAATACTGTAAAACAAAAAAACAGCAAAGAATAATTCCTGCTGTTTTTTTATCATACTTCCCTGAAAGCATCAATTCAAGGCAAAACAAATTTTATAAACTGATTTAATTCCTGTTTGATTCTCTGAAATTACTTTTGAACTTTGATTTATTAATGTACATTTCCTTATCCGCCTTCAGCATTAAAGCGTCTACATCTATATATTCATCAACTATTGCCGAGCATATTCCTACACTCGCCGAAACATCGTATTCTTTGTAGTGCCTGTTATTGAAATCCTTCATCATTTTGCTGAAATGGTCAGGAAAGTCACTTGACTTTTCACCGTCTTTGGCATCAATCATAGCAACAACAAATTCATCTCCGCCGAATCTTGCACATATACCGCTGCTGCCTGCACAGGTTTCGGCAATTCGGGCAATAGTTTTAATTGCATAATCGCCCTCTTTATGACCGTAATTATCATTTATATATTTCAGTCTGTTAATATCTATTGAAAATACATACAGCCAGTTATCTTCACAATTATCAGACTTGATTAATTTCATATATTCCTGATAAAATCCTCTTCTGTTGAAAACACCTGTCAAAGGGTCACGGCAATACAAATCATTTAATCTCTTATTCATCGCTATCAGCCTGGATTGATTCACTATAGTATCCAAAGCCTGTTCAAAATTTATCGTCAGCTCATATATTCTCTGGAAATTAATTGAGTCAACATCATAACCTGCAACCAAATAACCGAACACTTTTTGCTGACAGTGAAGAGGTACAAATAAAAGCTGATTGCTGATTTTATGTATTTCATCAAGGTTCGGAAGAAGCTCGTTTATATCATATTCTGTAAACGGTACTCTATACTCATCTTTAACCAACTGACATGCAAGAATCATTATATTGTTATTCAACAGTGCTTCACTTGAAACCGAAACCGAATCAGAATTTTCAAAAAGCTTCGCATTCAGGCATATTGAAATACTTTCACATTCACGCACAGTTAAATAAGGTTTAACTGCATATGGTATTTCGTCAATGGTAATTCCGTCTGTCAGATTTACCAACATTTGATTTATATATGTCTGGTTATACTTGAGTTCAGATAATTCTTTATACAAATATTCTACATGGTCATTATAATTACTGATATGAACCTTTTCACATCCGCATGACTGTGAATAAAGTGCCTCATATTCGATTTTATATTTTTTATTTTCAGGAGGATTCCCGTCAATTATATCCTTTATGATGTCTGAAATAACTTCCCCCGTTTTTATTTTATCATCATATGCTGTAGTTATCCTCGGTGTATAGAACTTTCCAAGCTCTATGCCGTCAAATCCTGTGACAATAACATCTTCAGGAACCTTTAATCCATGATCAGCCAAGGTAGAGCATACAGCTATAGCCATAGAATCATTTGCACATATAATCGCTTCGGGAATTTCATCAGTATTTCTGAGCATTTCTTCACATGCAAGCTTCGCCGGATATTCCCAGAAATCGCCGTATAAAATCCAATCATCACGAGCGGAAAGGCCATGTTCTTTCAAAACATTTTTAAACGTATTAATCCTGTCGTCGGAAAATGCATTATTACGCATACCTGCCATAAAAGCAATCTTAGTACATTTGTGAACATCCAGAACATGTGCGATAATTTTTTCAATGCAATAATAGTCAAATAATATATTATAGCAGCCTTCAATTTCTTTATCGACAGATATAACAGGAGTTTGAGCGTCAAAAGCATTTTGTATTATGCCGTTAAGTATAATGTCATCCTTTATTGTCTCAGATAGTATAACAAGTGCAGACAAACTGTTATAATCAATCAAATCAAAAACACTGTGCTCACCTAAATCATTGTTGTCCTTATTATATAAATCAGTAAACACATTAAAGATATGAAGAATAAATCCTTTTTCCTCTGCGTTTTTACATAGCGAAGAAAGCAAATCTTTATGCATATCTTCATGAACCTTCGATAAACAAACAGCGACTACAGGTTTATTTGATTTTTGCATAAACATTCACTCCCCTTTCATACCGATTATGAAATATTCTTTAAAGTAAGTATACCATTTTTCACTCAAACTTGCAATATATAATTAATTTTATGAAAAAAATTAATTATTTTTCGTTATAATTGCACAAAATACCCTGCTTGTATTTTGTTCACTATAATTAACTTATTTATCAAAATTGTAAATAAACAGTTTGATTGTTAAATAATTAACTATTTAAACTTACACAAAAATGAATTTTCGAAGTGCGTATCGGCACAAATACAATGTCAGGTGATTAAAAGATTCCATATTGTGTGTCGTCCCGCATTGTTTAGAAAGTACCGAGCATTATTTCCTTATGATTTCAGAAATAAGAAACCGGTCAAACCATAAGTTTCCACAAGATAAAGCAATGAATACAGGTCATTATTTAACAATCAAAAAGCATTGACAAACTACTCGGTTTGACATATAATGATATTAATATAAATAATATTTCGGTAGGTGAGGCTACCACAGGGATACGGGACGCTGCCGCGAAATGGTGGAGACACTGTCAGCTGGTCAACAGGCGATGTCGAATCAAGGCATAACCTAATGCTGTTCCAACGCAACCATATCTTTTATGCCCTGCGAAGCTGAAGCTTGAACGGTAAAACAAAAACTGATAATAAAAATATATTATTTTTAATCTTCTGAATTGGTTTATCTGTTCACTCAGACCTATGACGAGGATTATTTTTATATCTGTTTTAATTAATCTGTAAAAGGAGTTGAAATTATGGACAGCGGAAGTACAAACAAGCCTTCAAAGCCGCGAGGGACACTTTTGTATATTGTGCGGACTTTTTCTGTCCGTAATTCATAAATTTAAAGTGTAACTTTCCGGCTATCCGCATTAAAAATATTTTAAGGAGGATAAGCCCATGGATGAAAAAACAATTCAGCAAACTGCCATTGAATTAATAGAAGGCAGGCAATACACAAAGCTTAAGGCTTTTTTAAAAGACCAAAATCCTTATGATGTGGCTTCTTTAATGGAAGAAATAAACGATATGGATTTAACTCTTGTATTCAGAATTCTTCCTAAAGACGAAGCATCGGAAATATTCTCATACCTTACAAGTGAAATTCAGGAAAAGCTCATAAATTCATTTTCCGAAAACGAGCTTCGAAAGGTTTTAGACGAATTATTCTTAGACGATACCGTTGACCTGATTGAAGAAATGCCTGCAAATGTCGTTTCAAGAATTTTAAAAAATACAGATTCTCAGACCAGAAAAAGAATAAACGAAGTCTTAAATTATCCCGACGACAGTGCAGGCAGTCTTATGACTATCGAATATGTTTTCTTTGCCAAAGACATGACGGTATCCGAAGCAATGCAAAAAATCAGACAGGTCGGAGTTGTCAAAGAAACCATATATACCTGTTATGTAACAGAATACAGAAAGCTTATAGGAACTATTGAGCTTTTAGACCTTATCACGGCTGATGAGGAAACAAAAATCGAAGATATCATGGATACAAATGTAATCTATGTTAATACCCATGATGACCAAGAAGAGGTTGCCAATACAATACGAAACTATGACCTTATGGCTATTCCGGTTGTTGATAATGAAAACCGAATTGTCGGTATTATTACCGTTGACGACATCATTGACGTTATTCACGAAGAAACAACAGAGGATATTCAGAAAATGGCAGGTATGACACCTACAGACGAATCGTATTTTAACACTTCTGTTTTCTCTCATGCAAAAAGCCGAATACCTTGGCTTTTATTCCTTATGCTTTCCGCAACACTTTCAGGAGCAGTAATAAATCATTATGAAAATCTTCTCGTTTCTATACCTATACTGTTTTCATTTGTTCCTATGCTTACCGGAACAGGAGGAAACTGCGGTTCGCAATCATCAACAATTGTCATCAGAAGCCTTGCTCTTGATGAAATAGAATTTAAGGACTTTTTCAAAGTAATGTTCAAAGAATTCAGAATTGCACTTTTAGTAAGCTTTGTACTGGCAGCAGTAAACGGACTCAGAATATGGTTTGTATACAGAAACGATGCTGATATTAATTCTGCTTTACTCGGATTTGTAATAGGACTTTCGATAATAGCCACTGTTATACTTGCAAAAACTGTAGGATGCGTACTTCCTATGATTGCAAAAAAACTTCACTTTGACCCTGCCATTATGGCTGCCCCTCTTATTTCAACTATTGTTGACGCTTGTTCGGTATTTCTGTACTGCAACATTGCTATAAAAATATTTGATGTTTTAGGCTGAAACCTCAGTCTTATATAAAAAGCTGCCGAGATTAATTCTTTGCAGCTTTTTATGTGTATACAATAATAAAAGAAGTTGAATTTGTTTTTTAATAAATTTTTTCATTGCAAAAATTTCAGAATACCTCTTGACAAGTAATGAAACTTGCGTTATAATACATATTTGTAAAGGCTATGTGCTTTACATCGCAACTGAATTTTAAGTAAAAAAGGAGTGAGATTTAAGTGGCAAAAAATCTTGATATAACCATTCTGATTGACATTTACGGATATATGCTTACAGATAAACAAATAGATGCTCTTGAGCTTTATTATTTCGATGACTTATCTCTCGCTGAAATTGCTGAAAATCTCGGCATTACAAGACAAGGTGTTCGTGACAGCATCAAGCGTGGTGAAGAAACACTCATCGACTTGGAAGAAAAACTCGGATACTTAAAAAAAATCAGAAAATATGATGAGTTTATTAAAAATTTGAAAGAACAGACAAAGCTCATTATAGAGGAATGTAAAACCATAAGCTTCACCAGAGGCATAGTGGCGAGAAGCGAAGCTATTATAGGTTATATAGACCAAAACAGCAATCTTTTTGAAATTGAAGAGAATGCTGACGCACCTAAGGAAAGCGGATTTAAAATAATAAAAAACCAAACTTATAAATAACACCTAACAACACTGGTACAGTATGGAGGATTATCATGGCGTTTGAAGGTCTTTCGGAAAAATTAAACGGCGTTTTCAAGCGTCTGAAAAATAAAGGCAAACTCAACGAAGCCGATGTAAAAACCGCAATGCGTGAAGTTAAAATGGCATTGCTCGAGGCTGATGTAAACTACAAAGTTGTAAAAGACTTTGTATCTAAAGTGTCAGAGCGTGCAGTCGGTGAAGAAGTTTTAAACAGTCTTACCCCCGCACAGCAGGTTATAAAAATTGTCAACGACGAGCTTGTTGCTCTTATGGGTGATTCTAATGCAAAAATCAACTTCCCTAACAAGCCGCCGTGCATTGTTATGATGTGCGGTCTTCAGGGAAGCGGTAAAACCACTCATTCTGCAAAGCTTGCTAAATACTTTAAAGAAAAACAAAGCAAGCGGCCTTTGCTTGTTGCATGCGATATCTATCGTCCTGCGGCTATTGACCAATTAAAAATCGTCGGTGAAAAAGCAGGTGTTCCTGTTTTTGAAATGGGACAGACCGACCCCAGAAAAATAGTTAAAGAAGCTTTAAAACATGCAAGCGACCACGGCAATGATTTTGTTCTGCTTGACACAGCAGGAAGACTTCACATAGATGAAGAACTGATGAAAGAACTTAAAGATATAAAGAAAATCGCCGAGCCTCACGAGATTATACTTGTTGTTGACGCAATGACCGGTCAAGATGCTGTAAATGTAGCTGAAAGCTTTGATGAAGCACTTGGTATAGACAGTGTTCTTTTAACAAAGCTCGATTCGGACACAAGAGGCGGTGCAGCCCTGTCAGTACTGGCTGTTACAGGAAAACCGATAAAATTCGTCGGTATGGGTGAAAAGCTGGACGAGTTTGAAGTATTCCACCCTGAACGTATGGCTTCAAGAATTTTAGGCATGGGCGACATGCTCACTCTTATTGAAAAGGCATCTGAAAATGTAAATGAAGAAGATGCAAAAAGACTTGCAAAAAAAGTTAAAGAAAAAGGATTTGATTTAACCGACCTTTTAGACCAGCTTAAACAAATCCAGAAAATGGGTTCTATAAAATCGCTGCTGGGCATGATTCCCGGAATCGGAAGCCAGATAAAGGATATGGATATTGACGAAAAACAGTTTACCAGACTTGAAGCAATTATCCAGTCTATGACTCCGAAAGAGCGTGAAAAGCCCGGTATTATAAATCCTAACAGAAAACGCCGAATCGCTTCGGGAAGCGGTACAAAAGTTGAGGATGTTAATCGTCTTTTAAAACAATACGAACAAATGAATAAAATGATGAAACAGCTCGGCATGGCAGGCAAAGGTAAAGGCAAAGCCAACAAAAGAAAAATGAGAAGCATGCTAAGCTCAATGGGCGGCGGCTTTCCGGGAATGTCAAACGACGGCGGATATCACGGAGGCGGAATGCCTTTTTAAAAAGTTAATTGATGCAAAAGCATAAATTATAATTTAATTCCGGAGGTGAAATGAAAATGGCAGTTAAAATCAGATTAAGAAGAATGGGTGCTAAGAAAGCTCCTTTCTATCGTATTGTTGTTGCTGATTCAAGATATCCTAGAGATGGAAGATTCATCGAAGAAATCGGATACTACGATCCTACTAAGGAACCATCAGTAGTTAGCGTTGACGGTGAAAAAGCTAAATCTTGGATTGCGAATGGTGCACAGCCAACAGAAACTGTTAAGACTTTATTAAAGAAAAACGGTATTCTTTAATACCAGTTCTAAAGCAGGAGTTTCACACAGACCCCACAAAAACTCATTGTTTAATCCTGCTTTTTAAGCCTTACGCTAACTGCGTAGGCTTCCCTCTCGGTGGGGTATAAGGAGAAGATTTTATGAAAGAACTGCTAGAAACAATAGTTGCTGATCTTGTTGAAGACAAAAGCTCTGTTGAAATTGTCGTGGACGAGCCAAATGATGAAGGTATTATAACATATCATCTTCATGTTGCTCCCGATGATATGGGCAGAGTTATCGGAAAGCAAGGCAGAATTGCTAAAGCTATCCGAACAGTAATGCGTGCAAAAGCTTCAAAAGAGGGCAAAAAAATCATGGTCGAAATCGACTAATAATTAATTTCGAAAATCGAGCATCAACGCTGTTTCAATACAGTGCTGATGCTTTTTTATTTTTCTTATATTCCCTTCCCTTTACAAATTCCAATTAATGTGATATGATATAAAAAAAGAATATTGTATTCGGTGAAGCGAGAACAGGCTGATATATATAATTCCCCTGTTTTGGTCGCTTATAATAGGGAAGCGTAGTGAAATTCTACCACAGCAGCCACTACTGTAAATTATACCGATGAAAAAAGCGATTGCCATTGCCCTTTAGGGTGAGAAGGTGCTTTTTTATGCTAAGGTTAAAAGTCAGGAGACCTGCCGGATGCAAGGAGCGTTATAAAAATCGGGCAATTGGATTTTTGGTTAATATGGCTTTTAGAAAATAAATTTTCTTAAGGCTTTGATTTGTATACACAAAAGTACGGTTTTCGTTTTTTGAACGCCGTACTTTTTATTTTTTAGAAAAGAGGAAAAAACAATGAAAAACAAAAGTTTAAAACGCAGTATTTTTGCTGCTGCAATCAGTATCTTAGTGGTATCAATCTCACTAATGACAATTACCTGCTCTTCAAATGAAATAACAAAAGACAGTATAAATAAAGATATTACCGAAACAGCAGAATATCTTTATTCGGTAAATCCGTCAGGAACACTTGACAACAAAAATATAAACAGCTTTATTCTTTCGGGAATAAATACAAAGACAATGAGCTATGACCTTGTTGTAAATATTAAAAACGAGCTTGATAAAAACAACGGAAAACTCGTCTATACAGACACATATGATAATGATACCGTAAAAGAAAGTGCTTCAAGAGAGGCCAAAGCCATAATTGTCTTGGGGAACTTAGGATTTAATCCCGAAAACTTTTACGGATACAATTTAGTTGAAACACTTGAAAACTATTCAGACTGGGATACACTTCTGTCAAATGACGCATATGGTGCGGCTGACTCTTTAGAAGCTTTAACTAAATACAGCAAAAATGAAAATGCAATTAACACTCTTATAACATCTATACTCGGAATTTATAAAGATTCTTCAATCGGCGGAGGATTCAACTATTGGGGAATCAGCGTTGATACAAACGGTTATTTTATCAAAGCTCTTGCTCCTTTTTATAATTCATACAGCTATGTAAAATACGGTGTTGACAAATGAATTGAATTCATTAAATCCATGAAACATTCAGACGGTTATGATTCAAGTGTTGAATACGCATTAGGTGCAGGAAATGCAGATTCAACTGCTATGGCACTTGTTACTTTCTCATCAATGAATATGAAAGATGACGCAAAGGAAGCTTTTGAATTGCTTCAAGGATTTAAAGTATCAGGTACCAAAGGTTCATACTCATACTTAAATAAATCAAACAAAAATGCTCAGGACAGCGATTTAGAGCCTAATGATTATGCAACAGGCGACGCTTTGACAGCTCTTTGCTATTATAAAATTATAGCTCCTAATGCCAAAGAACCGACTTCGTCAAATAACACATCTAACAAACCGAGTGTTAAACCAACAGCTATTACTCCTGCTTTAAATAATACAGTAAAACCGGCAAAACCTAAAAAGGTTACCAAAGTAAAAGTTGTATCGGGCAAGAAAAAGCTTTCGGTTAAATGGAAAAAGTTAAAAAGTGTAAACGGTTATCAAATTAAAATAGGTACAAATAAAAAAATTACCAAAAACACAAAAACATATAAATCCAAAACAAATAAAAATATAATCAAAAAGCTGGGCGGAAACAAAAAGTATTATGTTAAAGTCAGAGCTTATAAAACATATAAAAAGGCTGACGGAAAAACAGGATTTGTATACGGAAAATGGTCTGCAGTTAAATCCCAAAAAACAAGATAAAATCAATAGTAATCGAGAGTTGAAAAATGTTTATTAAAAAATTATTTATTTCTTTTTTAATCGTCTTTTCCCTTATTGCCGGCGGTTGTGCCGAAGAAAAAAATTCAATTAATAAAAATGACACCTCTTCTGAAACAGTCACAGAACTGATTACAGATTCAGTTTTGTCTGAATCAAATTCAACAACTTCTTTTAACAATAAGAACACAACAGCCAAAGGCAGCAATTCTAAATCTGAAAACGAATATAAAACCACTGTCTCAGCTTCATCAAGTGCAGCAAAAGTTTCGGGAAAAACAAATAAAATAAAAAAAACAAAGACTGCTCAAACACATCAAGTAAACAAGTCAACTGAAAATACCACTCAAAGACAAAAAAACCAAAGCCTTCAAACAACCTACAATCAAAAAATTCAAAATTCTTTTTCAAAGCAAATTAATGAAACACAAGAAAAAAATGAATTTTCGATTTCAATTGAAATTGAATGTAAATCTGCTTTGGAGCATAAAGATTTAAGTGATTCTGTTATACTTCCCCAAAGCGGAATTATACTCCCAAAAACCGAAATTAAAATCAAATCGGGACAGTCGGCACTAGATGTTACTAAAACAATCTGTGAAAAAATGAATATTCCAATTGTGTGCATAAATAAAAGCTATGTAAAAAGCATAGGACCGATTGGAGAAAAACAATGCGGAAAGTTCAGCGGCTGGTCTTACAAAATAAACGGCAAAAAACCTTCAAAAAGCTCTGATAAATATGTTCTAAACGATAATGATATATTAATTTGGAGTTTTGTAACCACATATTAAGATTTAAGCTTCTGCTTACAATCACATTTATTCTGTGAAATGTAATCAGAAGCTTTTGTTTTTGTCTTTGTTATGGTATACTGACAATAGACTAAATTTAATTTCAGGAGATTTTTTGATGGATAGACAAGCTTTTTTAAATGCGTGCAGCAGAATTGTCGGAAACAAGCGTGATAAAAAAGGAATAGGCACTCTGAGTGAAAAAACAATGCACGCAGTTTTAAAAGAATATTATCAGCCGTTTTCAGACAGCCAAGAAGTAAAAGTGGGTAATTTCGTTGCTGATATTATAAGTGAATCGGGAATTATAGAAATTCAAACAAGAGCTTTTCACAGGCTGACTAAAAAACTCGACTGCTTTTTAGAGTTTTGTAATGTAACCGTTGTCACTGCTCTTCCGGCGGTAAAATATTTATCATGGCTCGACACCGAAACCGGAGAGTGTACAAACCGCAGAAAATCACCGTATAAGGCTACAATATACGATGCCGTTCATGAACTTTATTCGATAAAATACACTCTAGATAATCCCAGAATGCACCTAAGGCTTTTGCTTTTGGAGGTTGAAGATATAAGATATTTAAACGGCTGGTCTAAAAATAAAAAACGAGGCTCATCAAGGTGTGACCGAATACCGATTGATATTATTGATGAAGTTGAATTTAATTGTATAGATGACTACAGAAAATTTTTACCTCAAAATCTTCCGGAGGAATTCACATCAAAAGACTTTTCAAAATGTGCAAAAATCCACAGAAATACTGCTCAGACAACTCTCAACATTCTTACATATCTGGGTATTGTAAAGAGAATCGGCAAATCCGGTAACTCTATAATCTATAAGGTCAATGATTAATATATTTATCCAAATTTTCACAGTGAAAATAATTTGAATTTTTTTTTAACTCTCTTTTCAAAATCAATAATATTTGTTATAATTATTCTTGTCAATTAACTTTTGAATTTTTGCAAAATACATATATTTTTATTGATTTTTTTATAAACTTAATATAGTTTATTTTGTTAGGAGATACATAGATGAAAAATTTTAAACTTTTAAGAAAGCTTAGTATGCTGACTGCTGTGACAATTAGTTTCTCAATGGTTTCAGCAGCATTTGCAATATCAGGTGAAGCTTATGATTTTACTCCTGAGGGTGTCAAAATAACCTCAGAAGCTGTTTATATGGAAAACTTAGACACTGAAAATACTATTATTGACTTAAATTCAGACACTCAATACGAACCTGCGTCATTAACTAAAATTATGACCTGCGTTTTGGTATTAGACGCTTTTAAAGATGATGTTGAAAGTCTGAAAAAAACTAAAGCTTCTGCAGGATATGAAGCTTTTAAAGAGCTTGAAGGTACATATGCTTCAAATGCAGGTATCCAAAAAAATGAAAAGCTGAGCTATTACGATTTGCTTTGTGCACTCATGATTCCGTCAGCCTGTGAAGCTGCAAATATTCTTGCGATAAATATAGGCGGTTCACTTGACGGATTTGTTGAAATGATGAACGCCAAGGCAGGAGCACTCGGTATGAAGAACACTATTTATTACAACGCTCACGGCCTTGACCTTGACGGGAATATAAATATTACAACCTGTAAGGACCAAGCTATTCTCTGTAAATATGCAATTAACAACTACCCTATTTTTACTGAAATAACATCAAAGCAAAATTATACAATGGCTAACGGAACCACAATAGTCAGTACAAATGCACTTCTTGACGAAACATCTGATTTTTATTATGGATATGTAAACGGTATAAAAACCGGTTACTATGATGAAGCCGGAAGATGTTTAGCATCAGTTGCCACCAAAAACGGCTATACATATTTAATTGTTTCAATGAAAGCACCGGCAAAAGACAAACAGGGAAACGATGTTATGTATAATTGTCAGGACCACAAAAAACTTTATATGTGGGCATTTGACAATTTAAACTACAATGTATTTGTAAAAGAAAATGAAGAAATTACTGAAGCCGGTGTTTCATACGGAAAAGGTGCTGATTTTGTTAATTTAAAGCCTGCTAACGAAGTATCTAAAATCTGGCTCAGTTCAATTGACATGAATCAGGTTGAGCGTAAAATAACTGTTGATGAAAACATTATCGCACCGGTTTATAAGGGTGATACTCTCGGCAAGCTTGAGCTTATTTATGAGGGTGAAACAATAGGCTCTGTTAATCTTGTTGCAACAAACGACCTTGAACGGGCAACAATTAAAGCGGAAGCTGCTGTTGCAAGCAAGTTTTTCTCCTCAAAGCAATTTAAAATTGCACTTGTGATAATTATAACAGTTGTCTTGTTATATATTCTGATTTTTAAAGCAATAGCAAACAAAAGATATAAGAAAAAAGAGCAGGAATACATGGATAAATACGATGAATAAAAGTTAAAGCCTATCGAATAACCGATAGGCTTTTTTGTTATTGATTTTCTTTTGATGAATATTCTTCATTTGGATTTTTAACTCTCCAATCAAGAACGGGATGCTTTTTCATATAAACTGCATGTGCAGTCATATATCCTGCTAAGCACAATATAAGAATAATTCCGATTCCTAAAAGTGCTGCTTTTATATAATCAAGAGAAAACTTTTCGATTATCCATTTATTCGGAAAATAAAAGCTTTTAAAACCTGTGGTTGCTTTTCCCGAAGTTTTATTAATAAACAAAACCGGAATATAATAAACCGCAAACATAAGTATTAAAACTATTGATGTTGAAACAGAATCGTAAGTTTCATATGCAGATTGCCTTATCCCATCATCAATAAACAGTATCAGCAGAATAATTAAAAGCATTATCCATGCAATAAATGACCAGACTCCTCCGCCCTCAAACAGAGCTTCTTTAAATTTGCTTCCGCTTCCCTGCGAAAACAAGTTCACTATCCACGAAACAAGTGTTACAGAGAGTATTGAGCAAATCACATTTGCCATAAGCAGAATTCCGATTCTTGAAATTGTATAAAGTATCTTTTCCTTCATTTTCATCACCACACCGTTTTATTCGTTATTCATTCCAACTAAATCTTTAACTACCTCTCCTGCAATTATAAGCCCCGCTGCTGACGGAACAAAAGAAACACTTCCCGGAGCTGTCCCGCTTCCCTTTTTCTCAGCAAGTCTATCGTCAGAAATTTTTAAAGAAACCGGTTCTTCCTTTGAACAAACAACTTTCAGCTTTTTTATCCCTCTTGATTTAAGCTCACGCCTCATAACCCTTGCTAACGGGCAAACCGAAGTCTTATAAACGTCGGTTACCTCAAATCTGGTTGGGTCAAGCTTGTTACCGGTCCCCATTGAGCTTATTACAGGAACTTTAAACTTATCTGCATTTTCTATAATTAAAAGCTTTCCTGTCACAGTATCAATAGCGTCAACAACATAATCATACTTAGAAAAATCAAAGCTGTCTGATGTTTCCGCATTATAGAAAACCTGAAAGTCATTTACCTTTGCAGACGGATTTATATCAAGTATTCTGCTTTTCATAACTTCGGTTTTAGGCTTGCCTATCGTCTTGTGGTCTGCGATAATCTGACGGTTTATGTTACTCAGCGACACAATATCATTATCAATTATGTCAAGCTCTCCTACTCCTGCACGAGCAAGTGCCTCTATGACAAAACCTCCGACTCCGCCGACTCCGAAAACAGCCACTCTGCTTTGCTTTAGCTTTTCTACACCGTCAGCTCCAAGCAAAAGCTCTGTTCTTGAAAACTGATTAATTTTATTTTTCTGCATCTTAATTCTCCTGATAATATAGCAATTATAAACATAATTATACCATATAAAAAGTTCTGCCGCAACTTAATATTAGACATAAACCTCATTTTATGTTATAATGTGTATTATTAAGCATTTGGAGTAAAACTATGATAAAAGCGGTTATATTTGATATGGACGGCCTCATGATTGACACAGAAAAGCTTCTTATGAGATTTTGGATAGAGTCGGCTCAAAGCTTTGGGTTTAATATGACCAAGGAAGATGTACTTTCAATAAGAAGTTTGGCCGGTAAATACACAGAGATTAAACTTAAAAAGCGTTTCGGAAACAGTTTCGATTACAAAGCAGTTCGTGCCAGACGCATTGAACTGATGAACGCTTACATATTAAAAAACGGAATTGAAAAGAAAAAAGGTCTTGATGAACTTTTAATATACTTAAAAGAAAACGGATATAAAACATCTGTTGCAACGGCTACTGATTTAAAGCGTGCATCAATGTATCTCGACATAATTGATGTAAAAAAATACTTTGATAAAATAGTCTGTGCAACTATGGTTAAGAACGGAAAGCCAAAGCCCGATATATATTTAAAAGCCTGCGAGGAGCTAGGCGTTTTGCCGTGTGAGGCTATTGCCTTAGAGGATTCACCCAATGGCATTATTTCCGCACACGATGCGGGGTGCAAAGCTGTTATGGTTCCTGATTTATCAGAGCCTGATGAAGAAATTAAAAGTTTTTTATACGAAAGAATTGACAGTCTCGATTTGCTTATTCCTATTTTAAAAAATAATATATAAATGTCGATTATTTGACTTTTATTTGTAAAGAATATATAATATGTAAAATAAAACGACGGTTTCAAAGGAGGGGTAATCCATGAGATTCGACGAAAAAGACTCAATAAATCAAGATGGCACCTATCGTTTTAAGGGAAATAAAAGCAATGAAAACTTTACTGACTATTATGATAAAGCATTTAATGCCGATTCAAGAGAAGAAGAACTCGGTGCTGAGTTTGCAAAAGGCTTTCATGAAGAAATTAACATAGACATAGATCCCACTAAAAACACAAAAAAAGAAAACCCGTTTCAAAATCCTAATTACCGACCTGACAGTAACAGCAGATATGAATATCAATACGATCAAAACCCATATGGTGATTACTATCAGGAAGATATTCGGGATTTTGACCGTGGATATAATAACCAAAATACAAGGAACGGACAAGCCAATATGAATAATACAAATGATTTCGGATATGAAGACCGATACACAAGACGCAATAATCAAAGGCAGCCTAGTCGTCAAAACAGCAAAAATCAGTCAAGAAACAGCCAAAACAGAAACCCTCATCAAAGACCTAATAACAATTATAAAAGCCGTTCTCAAGCTAACAAGCGTCAGCGTACAAGCTATAACGAAAAAAATTATGACAGAGACGACAGCAAGCGTGAAAAGTATGATAGCTATAACAGCCGTGACAAAAGAAATAAGAAGGGCAAAAAGAAAAAAAAGTTCAGCTTTAAAAAGCTTTTACTTATCCTGCTGTTAATAATACTGATTCTTTTTGGTTTAGCGTCAGCTTTAATTCTGCATTATATTGACCTTATGAATTTGGTTGATACAGGCGACAGAGTTGCTAATTCAGCAAGTGTTATTTCATCAGATAAGGTTGAAAACATACTCATCATCGGAAGCGATTCAAGAAGCGAGAATGAAAATGCCCGTTCTGACTCAATGATTTTAGTATCAATAAACAAAGATACAAAACAGCTTGTACAAACTTCATTCATGAGGGATATGTATGTTAAAATTCCGGGATTCGGTGAAAACAAAATAAATGCAGCCTACAATAACGGCGGTCCTGAACTGTTAATGGACACTATTGAACAAAACTTTAATATTCAGATAGATTATTATGTTCAGATAGATTTCTTCTCATTTATTGATATTATAGACGCCTTAGGCGGACTGGATATTAAAATTACTAAAGCAGAAGCTTTAGCTATGATTGATCCTCTTGGTGAGCAGAACAAATATCTTAATAATGAACGTGGCACAGATTATATAACCAAAGGCGGAGAAATCCATATGAACGGAAATCAGGCTCTTGCATATGCCAGAATAAGACATATTAAAGGAACTACAGGTACTGATTTCGGCAGAACAGACCGTCAGCGTAAAGTTCTTAATATGATTATGGATAAAATAAAAGATGCAAGCCTGACCGATATTAATAAGATGCTTGAAAATGTTCTCCCTAAAATCACATCTAACATGACAAAAAAACAGCTTTACTTCTTGTCACTCAGAGCACCGTTCATTCTGGGCTATGACCGCATTGAACTTAGAATTCCTTACGGTGATGAAGACAGTCAGCCGGATGAACGATACTGGGAATACGGAACAGGAGCAGACGGTTCTTCAATACTTGTTGTTGACTTTGATAAAAACTCTGCATTGTTAAGAAAAACTATATACGGATATTAAATCATACAATATATTTTGTTTTAATAAATCAAAGCGGGTGTACCACAAAAGTGCACCCGCATTATTTTACAGAACATCCTAAAACGCCATGCTAAAAGCTCCCCTATGGACATAAGCAGAAACAATATGCTCATGCCACTTTTTGCATATAGCTGTTTTTAAATGCACTGATAAAATATTATATTCCACAAAACATCAAATTGTGACAATTTATATATAAAAGACCGATACACAGAAAATGTATCGGTCTTACTTTCAATATTAAATTTTACTAACAAACTAATCTAAATCACATTTAAAATCTGTCTGAACATTCGGATTCACTATTCCGAACTTTATTAACACTTCAAATCATTTAGTCTTAACACTGCATCCGTTAAGCTTTTAATTAATCAATAAGTTACTATTTGAAAACATTTACCTCCATTGATACTTGTTACTTCTTCTATCAATGATGCTCAAAAATCAGCGGCGTCTATTTCAACTAAATAGTTTAATCTATATCAGTAATCTATAATCTGAGTTTTGATTCTTTTATATGGCAGCCGAGCCAATTTTTAAGCTCGTTATCATTGATGATTCTTCTGATGCCATTGGACTCGCCTCTTTCTTTTTAAATTTCCAGTAATCGGTTTTGATAGGCTTTGATTATTCTTTTTAACATTCCTATCACACCCTTTCCAGTTTTTAAATTCTAACCGATTTCGGCCGTGAACATTAGGAATCGTTCACTTAACTCTCAAACTTAAAAGTTCATTGGACCTATACTCCTTAATTAGAATTTGTGAAGTAAAGCTGAATAACGAAATGTATTTTTTATTTCTTTATCCTTTCCTTATCTTCAACTATAATATAACACACTTATTATACATTGTCAATAGTTTTTTTCAACATTTTTATAATTTTTTTATTTAATTTTACTTTTACATAATCTGCTTGACAATTAACTTTTGGTATATTATAATATAAATGTTGTGGTGATTAAATCTGTTCTTTATCAGCACCATAACTTTTTTATTAATTGAGAATTAATACACAATATTATGTCTAAAGATTTAGGAGGATTAATTATGAACGAAGAAATGGATATGCAGCCTGACTTATATACTCTTGTTGATGAAGACGGAAAAGAGCAAATGTTTGAGCTTTTAGATTCACTTGAATATGAAGGTGATACTTATTATGCTCTTACGCCTTATTTAGAAGATGCTGAGGCAATACTCGCTGATAACGGTGAAGTTGTTATTTTGAAATCAACATATGAAAACGATGAAGAAGTTTTGATTTCTGTTGATGATGATGATCTCTTTGATACACTCGGCAATTTATTTATGGACCGTTTTGCCGAACTATTTGAAGAAGATGATGAAACAATCGAAATTGAAGGAAGCGACAGAGTTGACCTTGAAAACGGTGAGGTTGACTTAACTGACTAATACTGATATATTTTCTTGTTTTTGCTAAATATCAAGTTTAAAATTTCCGCTTGAATTTTATTTGTTTCGTGTTATACTAACTATTGAAACAAAATTTAATTTTCTGCCTTGTGCGAACAAGCACAGTTTTATAATCCAACACATTGAATAAGGGAACTAAGCTCTGGCTGAGGATTGCAGACCTCCCGATTTTCTATCGGACGAAGGGAGCGTGAGGCTGTCAGGCCGTTACCCACCTGCACGAGTGCGGGTTTTATTCACTGTGCGACGGCAAGGCGGATATACTTAAAATCGCAGACTCCTGAGCAAAATGTTCAGGAGTTCTTTATTGATAAAATAAAGAACAACACAAAAAAGCGTTCAGAAAATTCTGAACGCTTTAAATATTTTATAAAGTACTACTAAATTACAATCTAGGATTTGCAATTCAAGCCTGAGCAAGACCAAGTCATGCAATAGGAACACTGAAAGGTGAACAAGAAACATTGTTAAATCCGATATTGTGACAGAACTCAACTGATGTAGGGTCTCCGCCGTGCTCTCCGCAGATACCGATATGAAGATTTGGATTAACAGGCTTACCTAGCTTGATAGCCATATCCATTAATTTACCAACACCTGTCTGGTCAAGTCTTGCAAATGGATCTGACTCAAAGATTTTAGCGTCATAGTAAGCGTCTAAGAACTTACCTGCGTCATCTCTTGAGAAACCTAATGTCATCTGTGTCAGGTCGTTAGTACCGAAGCAGAAGAAGTCAGCTTCACCGGCA
>ENA-ORLW01000498-ORLW01000498.1-human-gut-metagenome-genome-assembly--contig:-NODE-498-length-55858-cov-20.629157_pt1 | contig 55858 bp, 44 predicted proteins | sample MGYA00243017_ERZ508829 | MGnify/ENA primary metagenome ERZ508829 (study PRJEB26277, sample SAMN04329776) | human gut metagenome | biome: human-associated habitat | host: Homo sapiens | place: USA...
GGATAGAAGAACATATGGGCGGCCATCTGTTTTCTCCCCGTCGAAGGATTGATTTGCACGGTGTTGCGCACGCTGCCCCGGAAGTCGCGCGCATACCATACGTGGGTGCTGTCGGCATAGCTCCAGTGCCCGAAGCCGGTCTGGACGGTGGTGCTCCCGTTGGTAGTTTCAAACGGCCCGGCGTAGGACTGAATGTTGGACGACTCGAGTTTGCGAACGCTGCGCCAGGTGGTGTCGCCGTTGGCGTCGACGCGGGGTGTCAGCGTAGTCCGGTACCGGTCGTAGCGCCTGGCCTTGAGGAAGCCGTCGGGCCGGTAGGTCATCGTCAGCCGATTGCCCGAAGTGAAATCGACCCGGCTTATGCAGTCGCCCCAGCTATGGTATTTAATGCTCGATATACCTCGCGAGGTGTCGGAGAGGGGGCGTCCGGCCGCGTCATATTCGATAGGGTTTTCGTAGTACCCGGCCGTCCATGCGGGCACTTTGCCGGCAAGGGCGTCGGAGCCGGCGTCGGTGATGGCCGCGATTTGATTGCCGCTGTAAGTTATGGCCGCATCCTGCACCACAACGTCGTTGTACCGGCGGAGGATGCCCGTCGGATTGGTGTTGAGATCATACTCAATGTTTTCCTGTATGCTGCCCGTCGGATTCGAATATCCGACAAGACGCCCGAGGCCGTCGTAGGCGATGCTGAAAGTATTTTCCGCGCCAAACCCTTTTTCGCGGATTTTGGTGGGTATGCCGGTGTGGGAGTGGGGCACGCTGTCGGCCAAATCCTCATAGCTGATGTACTGGCGGAACAAAGGCCCGGATGAAAGGGACGTAATCTGCCCACGGACGTTTCGCGCGAAAACTTCCTGACATGCGCCGTCTATCCTGACGATTCGCCCGGCATCGTCGTAGGTATATGCTCCCAATGTCGTCCACGCTTGGCCGTCCGGACTGAAGTCGACGGATAGCGGGCGATTGGCCACGTCATATGCGGTGCGCCAGTTAGCTTCGCGGCGAGAGAGTGCTGTCCACTCCGCCATTTTTTCCCAAATCACTTTGCGGCGGACGACATTGCCCCGGAAATCATAGGCCTTCAGTTCGGTGATGAAATCGCCGTTGCCGAAGGGATTCCATTGAACCGACGCAACGGGGCGGTCGTAGTCATCGTAGCGGATAGCGGTGTAGAGCCCTATTCCGCCGTCGATTACCGCGGAGCCTGTGCAGAGACCCAATGCGCTCGACGCAAAGTCTGAACTGAACGTCGCATCAGAGACCGTAGGGCAGTTAAGGGCAAAACTGTAGTCGTCGTAGTACCACGCCCTTAAAGCCTTGAACCCGCTCGGCCCCGAGCGATGGCTGTACTGCAGCCCGTATTCAACCTCGGAATGTCCCGGCACAACGTGCTCGGTGAAGAGGCTGTCAGCGTACATTTCAATCAGTTGGGTGTGGGGCGTGCGGCAAGTTACGGTCCCTTCCATAACCTTGCGGAAAAGATGGTCGTATTTGAAAACAGTCCATTCATCCTTAGCCCGCTGAGCCGGCAACTGCACCATCAAGGGCAGGTCCAAGGGGCCATACACACGGTATTCCGGCTCGCAGCCGGGTGCCTTGGCCCATATCCGGCGGTTCAAGACATCATAGCGGAACTGCTGGCACAGGTCATCGAGAATGGCGCCATCGACATCTCCGCGATCGGGCAGCTGCATGGCGGCCTCCGGGCTGACAGCAACGCGAAGATTATTGTATATGTCGTAGACGAAATAGGTTTCGGCATAGGGTCGCCCCGCTTCGCCGGTCGACCGCCGGATCAATACCACGCGACCTTGCGTGTCTTCAAACTCCATCGTCGTACGGCCGTCGGCGTCGGTTGTGCTTTTAATGCCAAGGCCGCAGGGCCGGTAAAACCCGGTTACAGTAAGCTTTCCGTCATAATCGACTTTGAGCAGTCGGCACGCCCGTTCGCCCGTTGAATCGTTGGGGAAGTAATGGGTATATGAAGGATGCCGGCTTGCAGCTTTGCCGCCCGGCATAATCTCATACCACGGACGTTTAAGAGCGTTGAATTCATAAAAAACCTCCGAAAAGGCATTGACATCGTCGCCATAGATTTCGGCGGCTCCACTGCGCACCTCGTCGGCCGAAGCATAACCGCCGTCGGAGCCGGGCAGCCCTACCGGCACCCAAGCGCGGCTGACTTTTCCCGCCAGGTCGTATTCCAGCATCCGGCCTACATCGTGGCCACCGCGGCCCACTCCCCGCTGCACTTCAAGAACCTGGCGGCCGATACCATCGAAATAGCGCGATGTGACCATCGTCGAGGAATCGGCCAGAACAAGCTGCGTCGAAGACCCGGCGGCATAAGGGCGGCCGGGCGTGATTTCGCGCACATAATTGTGACCGAAATCCACCTGGGCGGACCCCGTAAAAGCCGAAGCGGCCAGGATTATTGCGATGCAACTGTTCTTCATAGCAGTCGGAGAAGAGATTGAACAAATATACGATAAAAAGTCGGAGTAAAAAAAGCGTTTAATAAAAACTAACTAAAATTTAGCAATCTTTAACGAAATTGAACTTTCCCGGTCGTTTGCGGTGACCAAATATATCCCTGCCTGCAGCCCGGACAAGTCCATAGTCGTACGTTGCGGGCCGTCTTGGCTCAACTCAGTCGCTATCATTGTTTTTCCTGAAGTACTCAGCACCCGCAATGTCACCGGGCCGGCAGTGTTGTCGACCGTGATTTCAATCGACGAGTCGGTTATGGTCGGGAAAGCCGACACCGACAGACGGATTTCCAACATTCCGTGCGCTTTCGGAGGAGCGGGCGCGACGAAAGGCCTGTGTCTGTCCTCATTCCGCACGTCTTCATTTTCGGGATCGTCGAGCAGCGCCTGGGCTCCGGTCGGAAAAAGAAATGCCGAAGAGGCTGAATCCACCGGGACGCCGTAAGCATACAGCATGCACCTCTCCTGAGAAAGGATAGGGTAGCGGTATCCCGGAGAATAAATATTTTCGCGCAGAGTGATTTTGCATATGGAGTCGCTCAAGGGCACGAAATTACCCAATGCTGCATTTATGGAATCGTCGGAGGCGACGAGCTCAAGCCAATCAGTGCCGGTATGATCTCCGGCAGTATTCAACGAACCGGTGAATACGGTTCTCTTTAAATAAGCTCCCGAGATGGTGTCGCCCTCTTGAGGAATAAAGCGGGAAATAGGGATACCGGTCAAATCAAGAGTTCCATATTCGCGAAAGTCGATGCCACCGGCGTTGCCGCATCTGTAATATGGGGCGGAGGCAGACTGTTGAAAATCAGGTTCGGGTACGAGACAATCGTAAAAGAGTCCCCGCTGTCCTTCCGACAGAAGAAGGGTCGTGTCCGACATAATTTTCAAAAGGCGCGATGAGCCGGCAAATGTGAAGTAGACAGAATCCTCTCCGGCACGTGATACTTTTATTTCGACCGGCGAAATTGCCCTGGCCCGGCTGAGGTCAACAACGTCAATACTCCGGGTCATTGGCAATGAACGGGGCACAATGCGGTAGCCCCCGACGGCATCGTCCACGCGGGGAATATGGAGGGCCTCGGTTCCCGAAGCTAAGAAAGCAGTCATTGCGGCTGCAATCAAGACTTTAATTGCCTTCCTGCCAGTTTGTGCTATAGACATATTGATGTATTATAAAGTTGTTGATATCGCTTATAGAACTTAGCCGTCCACGGTGATCGTATTCAAATGTCCTTGTATGTGCCCTTGCGTCGGTTTTACTGAGCATGCCGAACAGCCAGTGGTAAGTGAATCCGAAGATTGGGTTGGAGGGGAATGCATTTTGAAGACGATCGCGGAGTTCTGTCAGCGCCGAAGCTGTGAAACCGGTCGATCCTTCGGTCAACGATTGCACCAAGACGCTGCCAGCGGAGGCCTTTAACGACTCATAGGATACCCCGACGGCCTCTATGACCGGGTATGCGCCCCGGTAACCCCACAGATAGCTTGCCAGGACGCGGCCCTGAAGGTTTATTTGAATGAGGCGGCCGCCCGAGTCGTACTGATAGGTATACAGCGGCCTGGATATGAGATTTTTCAGCTTCTGCGTGGTTGCCTGACTTCCGCTGATGTACTCAGCCGCGTCGGCTTGATTGTTTGACAAAGTGAAAGTGGCCTCCGGCAAGGAGGTGCCCGCTTTGTATTGGGTCCTGATTGCGGAGATTATCTTGTTGTCCTTCACGCAGACTGCGCTTTCAACATCCGAGGAATAGAAGTTTCCGGATAGCGGACGGTAAGTGAAGTATGTGGTTACACTGTCTCCGTCGGCCAGCAGCACACGTTCGTAGCGCCGGTTGCCGAAGTCCGGTCTCGTGGTAAATGAATCAAAGAAATAGCCGTATTTTTTTCTGAACACGGCGCCTCTATCGGACACAATATTCTCTTCCTTCACTGTAATATTGTAAGGGAACATAGTGTATTGTCCTATTCCGTAGAATTTGCAGCTGCCCGAACGGTCGTAGGGGGCTGTGGAATAGTCTGATATGACGAAAGGTTCCGTCGTGAAGGTCGGAGGCTCGTCGTCAATGAAAATATTGTAGTACCATTCCGTCTCCGAATAGCCTTCCGCGAGCGGCAGGTACGAACGTTTGGGCAGGCCGCGCCGGAAGGCCATCGACGTGTTCATACGGGCGCCAACCGGCTGACATCCGAGATATGGAGTATAGTTGAAATCCTGACATCCGGCATCGGCTGCGGTCGTAAATTCAAAACCCTTGCGTGAACTTGCCAGATAACTTGAACCGGCATTGAACCATTCTCTCCGGCCTAACGCAGTGGCGGTTTTTCGATACTGAACGTCCGGTTCTGCGACAGGAGTATTGGCGAAGGCAACGGTCCCTGTGGTTTCAATCTCAGCCCACAGTTCGCCGGGCACATCCGGATTAGACGTACCGTAATACCATGTATTGGTGAAGTAAGGTTGGGATTTGGCCACACCCGAACTTTGGGAGCCGTCCAGTTCCGGATAGAGGAAATCGTGGTACAATGTATCTGACAACGAATAGGAAACCATCCGCTTTATTCTCAACCCGCTCCATATCTTTTTGTTTGTTTCGGCAGTTTGGGCCTGTGTTGATTTCTCTACATAGATATGGACTCGGCCGGCCGGCGACCCGCTGAAATTAAATTCGCGGATCAGATTGTCCTCCGCGCGGGCGACATCGGTAGGATTTTCGAGCGCAACAGTATAGATGCCTTCGGCCAGACTCAACTCGAACGGTGCGCTCCCGTGTGCCTCGATGGTTTTCCGGTCGATGTAGAAGGTGTGGAACTTATCCGTTTTTCCATCTTTGTAGAAAACCACTTTGGGATAGCGACTGTGCAGATCGAAAAAATGCTCTTCTTCGTATTCCGACGTCAGATAATTTATTTCGGCCATGCAGAAGTACTTGGTCAAGTCAAGTTTTACCCTGGTGCCTTTGCCTACAGCAAAGTTGTCGATTCTTAGATTCCGGAGATTGGGGTTGGTCAAAGCGCAGAGAGTGAAAGTTTCGTAGGAGGTGTATGCTCCTGTGCCTTCTCCGTTTTTCACAGCGCCGGAATTTATATAGCCGACGTCATGGCTCTCCCAAACAAATTCAGTGAGACCGCCGGTGGGAAACTTAATGCTTTTGAGCGATAGATACGGGGCATACATCGGGGCGACATCCCGGTTGCTCGCTCCGGATCTGTTGACTTCGCCCACCAGCCAGTCGTTGTCGTCCTGCCCGTTGTAGAATCCTCCGAAATCCTGAGCGTTGTACTCCACGGTATTGTACGAATATGGAGTGTCGTAATAATCAAACTCGTATATCTTGTCCCCATTGTCGCTTATGGAAAGTAGCATCTGTCCGCTTCTGGAGGAAGTGTCCTGGGAATGAAAATCCGGCCGTCCATAATTAAACCTGATGGTTCGCAGAAGAGTGGGGCTCCCTTCCTTGGCATAGATTTCTATGCTTGTAAGCAAATCCACCGAAGTCTGACTGGAATAATGGAGCTTTACAATCGTCGACCGGCTCTCAATCTCCGAAAGCACCTTGGGATAATAGACGGCAGAGTGACACCCGGTTTGGAAGCCGGGGGCTACTCCCACCCTGTTGTCCGACAGGTAATTGTGATATTGATAACCGCCGTCGTGGTAGCGGCCCGGGCGTTCGGTGTACTTGAATTTGATGCTGTCGCCGTTTTGACCGGCTATGCAGCTAAGGTGCCATGCGGAGACGTAGCGCGCTGAATCCAGCTGCTGGGTGAGCTGCGGAGAGCCATAATTACCGGTAAAACGTGCGTATTCCCGTTCTCCAAAGATGAAAGTCTTGCCTTGGGCGTTGACAACTTTGAACGACCGGGAAACAGGCGTGCCTTCGACGATCAATCCTTGCGGAGAGGAAACCGTAGGCTTCGGATTCCCCGAGGAGTAATCATAAATGACTGTGGCGTTCAAGCCGCATCCGCCGATTTGAAAAATGTCGTTTGCCAAATCCGCCTTGCCCTCATAGTACTCCGTGCCCAGTATGCTGGTCGCTTCGTATTCTCCCTGCAGATAGTTGATGTCAAATGGGTTGTGCTCGGCTTCTATGGCAAGCAGATTATTGCGGAATTTTTTCGAGTTGTCTGTGAGGAACATAAGGCCCCGCATATTCGCCCTGTTCATGTCATCGGGCTTTCCCATCACGGTTCGGCCGATGGCTGCTGCGCAATTAAGGCGCCATCCCAAGCCCGCTGTCGACGGCTTTTGCGAAACCCTAACGCCTCCGCTCTGATACGCCACCGAAATGGGCAATTCCAAGTTCCCCTCACGGATGGTGTATACAGGCAGGTTTATATTGGGCTCGCCGGTACAGTGGTCAACCTCAGGCAACGAATACTCCAGCAAAGCGCTCACTTCAGGCGATGGCGGCACTATGGAATAGCTGCGCAACGATTCCTGACCAAGGGTGCGTTGCCCGACGACGCCAAGCAGAAAAGCTAAAAATATGAGGTGCAGGTTTTTCATGGTAAATAGGTTGACTTGCATTTGAGGCCAATGGGGGGGAGCCGTGCGCAAAGGTATGCCTATTTTGCCGATAAAAAAACTTTTTCCTCAAAAAAATAATATGTTATAAAACATATTGTTTTTGCGGCATCGCCCGGTCAGTAGGCGAAGTCGGTTTCGCGGAGGTAGATGCGGAAGGCTTTTGCGGCGCCGGGTGTGCCCGCTTCCATGCGAGGCAGGTATTCGAAACCTCGAACGGTCTGCACGCTGCCTAAGTCAATGACCAGGGCGTGGGGCAGGGGAGCGTCCGTGCCGGTCGACCAGTAGGTCGATTCCTGCAGGTCGAAGCTCTTGTCGGCCGTGTGGTTGCCCCCGGCGGCATCTTCGGCGTCGGCGTAGCGCGCGGTCCATGCCTCGCGGGGAAGTCGTTCGCCGTTTCCGTTGAGCAAATAGAACTCGGCGATGGCGCAGTTGTCGGTGCCGGAAAGGGTGCTCAGCAGCTGGAGGCAGACGAAACGTCCGCTCACCTCGCGGCCGAAATCAAAGCGCTGCCAGCCATTGCCCGGGCCAAATTCGCACTCAAGCGCCGGCTGCTCCCCGTCCAGTCGCAGGCTCTGGCCGTGGTGTCGATGGCCGTGCACTTGGGGCAGACGCAAGTCGTTGAGTATGGGAGCTGCCAACCCACGGCAGCGCGCCGCCCGCGGGCCGAGGATGTCGAAAACCATAATGTCGTTTTCGCCATCGCGCAGCCAGCAGCCCGGCAGATAGAGGGTCTGCTGCGGCCCGATTTCCCAAAAGCGTCCCAGAGGGTGGCCGTTGACATACACCAGACCCTTTCCCCAGCTCGATATGTCCAGGAAGGTGTCGGCGGGGCGTTCGACGTTGAAGCTTGCCCGATAGACACCCCTTGGCAGACGCCCGTCGTCGCCGGGCGTAAATGCCCCGACGGGCAGAAACTCCGGCGAGTCGTAGTAGTTCATCTGGTCCGGAAGGCATATTGTTTCCCATCCGGTCAGGGCGTAGACTTTATTGCTTCCGCCGATATTTTCTGTCAGGTTCACACTGTCGGTTATGCCCTTGAAATCCTTGATGGCGCGTCCGAAATTTATGCGCCCCATAGCCTCGACGAGTATCTCGAGTTTTGTGCCCCCGGAGGCTGCCGGCAGCGCGAGGCTCTTCTCGCCGAGGCGCCGGTCGAGGGTGCCGATAAACCTCCCGTCGACAAACACTTGCGCAAAGTCATGCGCCTCGTCGACGGTGAGAAGAGTCGGGCTGTCGGTATCGGGAAGTGTCGTGCGGTAGAGTATGCTGCCGAACCCTTGGCCCAATTCCTCCATGGTGCGCAGGGTAGTGTCGGGCACGGGAGCGGGTAGATTGGCGAAAAGCGGCCCTACCTCGCTGAACTCGAAGGGAGCAAGCTCGCCGGTAGGTATAGAGTCGGGTATAGGCAGCAGGGGCTCGGCAGAATATCGGGCCATAACGTTGCGCAAGGCGTGGTATTTCGGGGTGGCGGCCCCATGTTCGTTGATAGGCGCGTCGTAGTCGTAGGACGTCACGTCGGGAGCGTAGCCGGGCGAGTTGGCTCCGGCCCAGTGGCCCCAATTTGTGCCTCCGTGGGTCATATAGAGGCTGAAGGAGATTCCCTTGGAGAGCATTTCGTCGATGCCGGCGGTCATCTCTGAGGCCGGTCGCGTTTCGTGGTTGGCACCCCATTTGTCGAACCAGCCGCTCCAAAATTCGGAGCACATCAGCGGGCTGTCGGGACGCACACGGCGCAGCGGTTCAAATTGTTGGTCGATATTGGCGCCGGTGCCGAAGTTGAGTGTCCACACCAGGTCGTCGAGTCCGTTGTTGAGAAAATTCGACGACCAGTCGCACTGAAAAAGCGTAACTTCCGGTCCGAAATGGGCACGAAGCATATCGCGGATATTGGCGATGTATTCTTTGTCGGTGCCGTACGACCCGTATTCGTTCTCAACCTGCACCATTATTATGGGACCGCCTTCGGCGATGGTCAGCCCTTTGACCTCATTTGCAACGGCCTGCTGGAATTTGCCGACGCGTTCGAGAAAACGCGGGTCGTTCTCACGCAGGCGGATGTCCGTATCGCGCAGCAGCCACCACGGCAGCCCGCCCATCTCCCACTCGGCGCATACATAGGGCCCCGGCCGAAGGATGACGTACATGCCATTGGCAGCGCACAGCCGGATGAACTCCGCAATGTCGTTGTTGCCCTCGAAGTCGAAGCGGTCCGGCTCCGGCTCGTGGGCGTTCCAAAACACGTATAGGCAAATCGTGTTCATGCCCAGTGCTTTGCACATCTTTATGCGATGTTCCCAGTAGGGGCGCGGGATTCGGGGATAGTGCAGTTCGGCCGCTTTGACCACAAAGGGACTCCCGTTGAGCAGAAAAGTACCATTGCCTGCCTCAAAGCGGCCCGGCGTTGATTCCGAGGCCCGCAGTGCCGCCGACGCACATACAAGCAATGCCAGTGTGGCTATTATAGTCTTGAATTTCATGGTAGTCAATCGTTTTTACCAGCGCAAAAATACTCATTTTGCTCCGTATTTCAAAACGAAAAAGGCGCGGAAGTGTCAGCAACCATTATTGGTTGTATTTCGATGATGCAACCAATAATGGTTGACGGATTGCAGGAAGTTCGCGCACAAAGTTGCTCCGTATTTCAAAACGAAAAAGGCACACCGCGCCGAAACGCGGTGCGCCATATATTGGAGCGGGGGTGTCAGAGAGCTATCTTGCGAACGGCGCTTCCGCGGCGCTCGATGTAGATGCCGCCGCGTGCAGGGGTGGCAACGCGCACGCCATCAAGAGTATAGTACTCCGGAGCGACCGCTTCGGCCTCGGCGGCGATATTTTCAACGCCCGTGGTGGCGTATTCGGGCAGGGGAGCCGCCGGCGTGGTGTCGCGCTCCGGCTCGGCAATATTAGATACTGCCGTGTAGTCGCCGAACTGGTTTTTCAGCCAGTCGGTCTTGCGGCTGAGGTGCTCGAGCACGCGGTCGCGCTGCCAATTCATGTCGGAGTTGTCGGCAACACCCTGACCGCCGTCGGGAGCCGGCTCGTCCTTCCAGCGGCGACGGTCGGCCTTTGCGGCCTCGGCGATATGCGAGGCGTAGGCGCGGATGTCGTCCTCAAGACCCTTGTAGCCTGTGTTCATAAACCACATCCAGGTGGCGCGAACCTTGTCGTTGAAGGCGCTGTTGCAGCGCATGCTCGGAATCCAGGTGTTGCCGTAGGAGTCGTGGTCGTAGAAGAAGCCGTCGGTGGGGCCGCTGAAGGCGTTGCCGCAGTCCCACAAGGGCGAGAAATGCCACTTCTGCCCCTCGCCACGGTCGCGGAAGAGGTAGGTGGAGCCATGGAAACTCTCTGTATGCGAGATGATTTCCTCAACGAGGTAGTAGCGGGCTGCGTCGTCGAGGTCGAGGTAGCTCCACAGTTCATCGGAATTGGCGCCAACGGCATCGTTCATGGCAGTGAACTGGTCGGTGATGAAGTGATGCTGAAGCTCGGAGTACTCCTCGGGAGTGTCGAAGGTAACTCGGAGCATGTCAAGGTACTGGTTGTCGACGCAGCTCTTCTCTTCCATGCGGATCTGGTTGTCCTCGTCGTAATTGTCGAGCTCCACGAGATAGCCGCCGGAAACTGTGGTAGTGTCGGCCGACAGATCGTCAAGCTCGGTGATGTTGATGCGGTCCTTCTCGATGCGGATAGACTCAGTCAGGAAGTACAGTCCGCGGTAGTTGCCGTTGATGACCACTTCTACGGGCTGCTGGGCCGGAGTCCAGGGCAGTCCGATGCGCTTGCCAAGGTTGAAGCCGGTGAAGTTGCGCAGATAGCCCCAGCTGTCGTCGGCGTGGGCAAGGATGGCGTAGTGCTTGCTCTTGCTCATGCCGAGCATCTTCTGCTTTTCCTTGAGTTTGAGTTTGAAAGGCTTTTTGGAGAAGCCGCGGCGCGTCCAGTTGCCGCGGGCTTTGATTTCAAGGGCCAGAGGCTCCTCGCGGCTGCCAAGATTGGTTGCGCCCTCTTCTTCGAGCCAGGTGCAGCCGTTGGTGTCGAGCCAGTACTCGGCATTCTTGAAGTAGTTCTTATGGTTGAGGTTGCGGTCGATGATTTCGTTGTTGAGAGAGGTATGCTCGGCGTCGGTATACACGTTGATATACAGCACCGGAAGAGTTCCCGACAGACCCTCCACGTCCGGGGTGGGAGGCGTAACGCCGCTCGTGGTGAAGGTAATCTCCGTAGGCGCGGTCGGATTGGCCGGATCGAAGGTAAAACTGATTGTGAGGTCGCGCAGGGAGGCGGCGTTGAAGTTAGGGCCGTCGTGCTGGCCTGTTACCGTGGTAGAGCCGCTGATGGTCTCGGTAGAACCCGTGTTGGAACCATAGTTGCATTTCCATTCAGTGCCGCCGATTTTGAATTCGCCGTCCAGCGAGCCGATGGTGATGGTGTACTCGTTGCCGGTGCGGCTGAAGCGGTAGGAGTTGTCGCACCCCCACCCTCCGAAATTGCCGCGGACGTACATTTCAGGATAGCCCTCGCCATCAACGGCGTCGGCTGCCGAGACAATAGGAGCTGCGCATAGCGCCAGCGCCCCTGCGGCAAGCAGGTGTTTGAAATTAAACATGTGTTTGGTTGTTAAGATAGTAAGGTGATATAATCCAAGAAACCCCGCGCGAGTTTTTCGCACGGGGTCGTAAGTAAGTCAGAGAGCGTACGGGGTCGGTGTGCAGGCGCTGCAAGCTGCTGGAAGGTTAAGAAAAGCGCCGAGCACACCGGTTCCGTCGTTAATGAGTTTTTCAGATGTTCTCGCGGGTCTTGTTCGACTTGCGGAAGAAGAGTTTGTGGTCGATGTACTCCTGAGTTGCAATCAGGGTGGGCTTGGGAAGACGCTCGTAGTAGCGCGAGATTTCAATCTGCTCGCGGTTCTCGCTCACCTCCTCGAGGTTGTCGTTGTAGGGGGCGAACTCGGCGAGCTTCTTCTCGAGGTCGCTCTTCATCTGGGCGGCTATCTGATTGGCGCGCTTGGAGATGATGCACACGGTTTCATACACGTTTCCGGTGTCCGAGGAGAGTTCGATCATGTCGCGGGTGACGGTGGTCAGCGGGGTGTTGCTTTTCTTGAAATCCATGTTCTGTAATGTACTGTTTTGATTTTGTCGGTTGGTTGCGGTGGGAGAGAGGCGCCCTTGGAAGGAACGGTTTATTCGTCGACGTATCTTCGCGCGATGGCGTAGATATTGTCGGCCTCCTGACGGTTGGGCGTGTCAGGGTAATTGTTTATGAACGAGAAGTATTCGTCGACAACGTCGCGGAATCGCTCCGCCTTGCGCTCCTCGATGGAGTTTGCGGCTTCCTGATAGCGGGCCTTGAGGATGAGCATCTCGAGGTCTTCCTTATATTTGGAGTAAGGATAGTCTTTGATTGCGTTGCGGGCCACTATCACGGCCGATTCGTAGTTGTTGCCCATATAGTTGCCCAGGTTGTAGTAGAGCTGAGCGTTCTGCAGCTGCTTGAGGGTGAGCTTGTCCTGCAGCTCGAAAATGGCGTTCTGCGCAAGCGACACCTTCTCGCTGCGTGGAAAGTAGTCCAGAAAAGCCTGCAGCTCCTCGATGGCACTGTAGGTCATCGACTGGTCCAACTGAGGTTCCGGTGAGTCCAGATAGTAGCCGTAGCCGCAGTAGAAGCGCGCTGCCTCCGCATAGCGCCCGCGGGGATAGCGGTTGTAGTATGTCCGGAAGTAAGCCCCCGAGGTGGCGTAGTCGCGGTTCTCGTAGTTGCTCATAGCCAGCAGATAGAGCGATTCCTCGCCTTTTTCAGAGCCCTTGAACACTGTGATGCAGTCCTTCAGGATGGTGGCAGCCTGAACGTACTTGCCCTGTTCGTAGGCGCGCTTGGCGTAGTCGAACTTGTAGTTATAGTCATCGCTCTTCTGAACCCGCTGATATTCACCGCAGGAGCTCAGAAGCAGGGCTGCCAATATGAGAGTAAGGTAGTTGCGCATAGAGTATTTTTGGCGTTTGCCGCCAATTAGCTGCAAAGTTACGCAAAATATGCCGTTCCGCAACTATTCCGGACCCACTTTAAACGTAAGTTTGCAAAACTTTAACAATTCAGTTTGCCGTCCCGGCCAGCGGGAGCGTGAACAGGAAGCGCGCGCCGCGGCGGTAGTTCTTGTCCAGTCGGATTGTGCCGCCAAGCATGGTCACGATGCGGCGCACGATGTAGAGGCCCAGACCTACGCCCGGCGTCGACGGATTCACCTTGCGGAATCGCGCGAATATCAGCTCCTCAAAGCCGTCGGGGATGCCTATGCCGGTGTCCGTTACGCTGAATTCCACCACGCCTTCGTCCGGCTTGGGAACGAAGTCGAGCGTAACGGTGCCTTTCTCGGTGAATTTCTCCGCGTTGGCAAGCAGATTGGTCAGTACCTGCGAGGCTCGAAGGCTGTCGGTGAGCACATAGACGTCGGGGCGCTTCGACGGGTTGAAGACACTGGTAAGCTCCGGATTGCGAGGCCGTCCGTCGTCGAAAATGGTGTTCAAAGCCATCGCCGACAGTTGGTAGACGCTCACCGGACGCCGCTCGACTATGATGCCGTCCTTATCCAGGGCATCGCTGTCCATGACGTCCTTGACCAGCGAGAGTATAACCTTGGAGTTGAATTCTATGGTGCGCGCGAAGCGGTCCAGATACTGGGCTTTCTCGGGGGGAATGCAGTCGACAATCAAACGCGAGTATTCCACGATGGAGTTCAGCGGTGCCGAAACCTCGTGGCTCATCGTGGTCACGAAGTCGCTCTTTATGCGGTTGGCCGCGGCAGCTTCGTCGCGTGCCATGATGAGCTCCTGCTGTGCATGCCGAAGGTCGTGCTGCTCCTGGCGCAGCCGGCTGTTGATTTCGCCAAGCTGCTTGGCGAGCTGGCGCGCCTTGGCGAGTTGGCGCAGTATCAAGGCGATGAGCACCATCATTATCGCAAGGGCAACCCCGCAGATTATTATGGTGAGATGACGGTCCTTCTCGGCCGACGACCGCTGTATGCTTTCGAGCTGCGTTTTCTGCTCGTTAAGCCGGTTGACGGTGTTGAAAAGCGAAAGCTCCAGCGAGCTGTCGTGCTGTCGGCGTATCATCGACGCGCTCAGCAGGGCGTTGAGCTCGCGTGAGGCCGCAAGCTCTATCTCGGTGTTGCCGGTCTGCTCGGCAGCGGTCACCAATGCCTCCAGAATCTGGCGGCGGTACTGCTGGTTGACATCCAGGTTGACGATGCGGCTCAGCAGCGGAAGGGCCTCGGCGTAACGCCGCTTGCCCATCAGGTAGAATGCCTTTGCGCGTGGATTGCGCTCGAGGTCGGAGGCTATCTGTATGTTGCGCGCAGCAAGGGTGTCGACTTTGCTGTAGTAATACTCAAGCTGGCTGTCGGTCAGAATGTTGTACGACCCCAGCATACGCCGGAAGGTCGAGTAGCGGTTCGTTTCGTAGTTGCGGTATCGTCGGCCGGCGTTGCGGTAGGAGGCTCGCAGCGAGTCCATCCGCGAAAGCATCATTTGATCGATGGCAAGCACCCGGTCGTGGTAGTCGTTGCGGGCAAGGGCCATAGCGGCGCGGGTGCCTATGAGATTGCTCACCGACTGGTTGGGCAAGTCCATGCGCTGAATGTGGCGCGTAAGTTCGTCGTAGTAGTAGAGCAGCAACTCGCCGTGGGTGGCCCGCTCGGTGTAGACGCACAGCGAGTAGAGCTGCAGCGCACGCTCGTAGGGGTCGGCCGACGGAGACGAAACGTAGTCCGAAATGCGCGTGGTAAGGTCCGTTCGCAGTGTATGCTCATCGCTGATGGCCTCGATGCGCAGGCGAGTGAGGTACATGTCGATGAAAAGCATCGTCTCCTCCTTATCCTTCGAGTAGGGCACCGGCCGAAGGTTGTCGCGAAGTTCAATCAGGGTCGTCGAGTCGTTGGCGCTCAGGTTGGCGAGCTGGCGCGTGGCGTCCAGGAAGGCGCGGGTATTGCCGGCGCGCCGTGAGGCACCGTAGACTTGCCGGGCGGCCTGAAGACGGTCGTTGCCAAGCGATAAATCGAAGATATTGAAGAGGATGGGTACGCTGTCGGCGGCCGTGGCGGCGTGCGAGAGCTCTGTGCGCTGACCCTCGAGGGCCGCGCTCCGGTCGATAGGCTCTGCCAGCGAATTGCCGGCAACGCTGAGCACGCCCGCAAGCGTGCAAACGACCATCAGGAACAGTCGGATGGTATGTTTCATTTCTGTTGCGGCAAAAGTACGCATTTTATTTCAAAGTGTCAAAAAAATCGTTCACAACAACCTCTGCGGCCAATTTCTGGCCGAAAAAAGGAAGCCGCAGCATCCCGTGAGGGCGCCGCGGCTGTTTATCGGATGGCGATGAGGCTCACTGTCGGTCCGTTTTGCGCAGTTTGCGCGCCACGAAGTCGATGATGTGGTCGGCAAGCTCGTCCATTGGCATTGAGGTTGAGTCAACGCACAGGTCGTAGCTGCAGGCCGCGCCCCACTTTTTATCGGTGTAGAAATTATAGAAGTTGGCACGCAGCTTGTTTGAGCGTTCGGCAAGTGTCAGTGCTTCAGCCATGGTGGCGGCGTCGCCGCGCTCGAGGATACGCTTGGCGCAGGACTCGGCAGGAGCGTGGACGAAGATGTTGACCACATTCGGGATGTCGCGCAGGATATAGTCCGAGCTACGCCCGACTATTACGCAAGGCTCCGACTGCGCCAGCTCGCGGATGAAATCGCACTGGGCGTTGTAGATGCTGTCGGGCCCCGACGTCGGAGAGGCGCCGAACCACCCCGACGGGTAGTAGCCCATCGAGAAGGGTATGATGCCGCCGAGCATGCGGGGCATACGCTCATCGTTCTCTCGCGCATATTCATGGTTGAGTCCCGACTTCTCGGCAGCCTTGACAAGCAGCTTCTTGTCGTAGAAGCCTATGCCGAGTCGGTCGGCGATGGCGCGTCCGAGCAGGCGCCCTCCGCTGCCGAATGTTCTGCCCACGGTGATGATGTACTGGGCGGGGAGCTGTAAGCCGGTGGTGTTCACTTCTTTGCTGTCTTCGGTTTGCTGGCCGCCTTCTTGGCCGCCGGTTTCTTGGCAGGCTTGGCAGCCGGGGCTTCAGCCTCGGGGGCGCGCAGCTTGTGCTCGATGTTGTACTGCTCTACGTTCTTGCGCATCGATGCAAGCTCTTTGTTGAGCTCTTCGATTTCATGACCCTGGTTGGCGATGGTAAGCAGCAGGGAGTTAAGCTCTTCGTTGCCTACCTGCGAGGGGAATTCCTCCTCAACGCGCAGCAGGAAGTCGGCCAGCACGTTCATATAGTTCGTAAATGCCTGGAAGGGCGTCTCGTAAGGGCTGAACATTGAGTGGGCGGCGCCGTCGGCCATGCGCTTGGTGCTCATGTAGAAGAGGTGGTCGCAGGTCTGCAGGCGCAGCCAGTCCTGCTTCAGCGAGCGATTGTCGCACTGCCGAACGCGCTCGGCCACGGAGTAGAGCTTGTCGAAGGCCTCGTTCTGCATGCGGTTGCCCAGCCATGCCGACGTATCGCGGGCCTCGTCGGCGGCAGATATGGGGTGCATCACCGACAGCTCGCCGACAGGCTTGATTTTGGCAACGGCCTCCGAGGGCGTCACGAACTCTATTCCGCGCTCGGCGGCGAAGCGGGGCAGAGCGGCAAGGAAGTTGAAGATGCCCGTGTCGGCGTGGTGGATGTCGCCAAAGGTTTCCAGATTTAGGAAGATGTTGACAATCTGCTCATCGGCCGGCGTCGATGCAATCCAGTTGATGTACTTGTCGGCCGTAAGAGGGTATTCGTTCCACGAGTGGTCGTTGAAGCGGGCGGCGATGTCGTCGCTGAGTTTGCTGTTGCGCAGAAGGAGCTTCAGCTTGGGCGCGGAAGCTGCCGTGTAGATGTAGTCCGGGCTCTTCCAGCCAAGTATGTGCTTGGCACCCTCGGTGAGAGCTGCCTTGAAGCCCAGGGCAACCAGCTGTGGGGCAATGTCGTCGTCGTAGATAAGCTCGGTGTTGCGAACCACCTTGGGTGTCACGCCGAAGCGGTTCTTAAGCAGCGAGCAAGTGGCCTTGATTTGGTCGGCGAACTCCTCCGGGTCGTAAAGCGACGCCAGTGAGTAGGCGTAGGGCTGCGCCACAAACTCCACGCAGCGGGTGTCGGCAAGACGCTTAAGAAGGTCGATGAACTCCGGTGCGTAGGTCTCGAACTGCTCGAAGGCCATGCCGCTCATGGTGATGGAGCATTTGAAGCGTCCCTCGTTCTGCTCGATCATGGAAAGCAGAGTCTCCGCTGCCGGGATATAGCTGTTGTGAGCTATACGCGCCATGATGTCGTCGTTGAGGAAGTCGTCGTAGTAGTAGTGGTCTTTGCCGATGTCGAAGAAGCGGTAGCGTTTCAGGCGGAACGGCTGGTGTATTTCGAAGTTGAAACAGATAGCTTTCATTTTGAACTATTTTGTGCGGCGCCTGTCAGCGACCGAGTACCTTGTTGTAGATGTCTATTACTTTGCGGCCGGCTTTGTCCCAGGTTATCTGGGCCACTTCCGCGAGGCCGTCTTCGCGAAGCTGTTTGTAGAGCGCCGGGTAGGAGATGATGGCATGGATGGCGTCGGCCATGGCGTCGATGTCCCAGTAGTCGGTCTTGATGACGTTGGTGAGGATTTCGGCGCAACCGCTCTGCTTGGAGATTATCGACGGCACGCCCATCTGCATAGCCTCCAGAGGAGAGATGCCGAAAGGTTCCGACACCGACGGCATGATGTAGACGTCCGAGGCCTTGAGCATTTCGTAGACCTGCTTGCCCTTCTGGAATCCCGGGAAGTGGAAGCGGTCGGCGATGCCCCGCTCAGCCGCCAGGCTGATCATCTTGTCCATCATATCGCCGCTGCCCGCCATTACGAAGCGCACGTTGGAGCAGTTGCGAAGCACCTTGGCGGCAGCCTCCACGAAGTATTCCGGACCTTTCTGCATGGTTATGCGGCCCAGGAAGGTAACGACCTTCTCCTTGGTGTCGCGCGGGTTGGGTATTTCAAGCAGCTCCTTGTCAAGAGGAACCACGGCGTTGTGCACCGTAGTCACCTTGGCCGGGTCGATGCCATAGTGGTCGATGACGGTCTGACGCGTCAGGTTGCTCACCGTGATGATATGGTCGGCGTGGGTCATGCCGTCCTTTTCGATGCCATAGACGGTCGGGTTGGGTTTGCCGCGCGAGCGGTCGTACTCGGTGGCGTGAACATGCACTACCAGAGGTTTGCCCGTAACCTGCTTGGCGTGTATGCCCGCCGGGTAGGTCAGCCAGTCGTGGCTGTGGATGATGTCGAAGTCCAGCGTGCGCGCTATTACACCCGCCGTGATGGAGTAGTTGTTGATTTCCTCAAGAAGGTTGTCGGGATACTTGCCGGAAAACTCTATGCAACCCAGATCGTTGGTGCGCATGTAGTTGAAGTCGGCGTAGATGTGGTCGCGAAGCCGGAAATAAAGGTCCGGGTCCATGAGGTTGCCGATGCGGGCATCGACATACTCGCGGCTGACGTCGCGCCAGGCCACCGGCACCTGTGAGGTGCCTATTATGCGGGCAAAACTGCGGTCCTCGTCGCCGAAAGGCTTGGGAATGACGAAGGTAATGTCCATATCGCCGCATTCCCACATGCCTCGGGTCAGTCCGTAGCTGGCAGTGCCGAGTCCTCCCAGAATGTGGGGCGGAAACTCCCAGCCGAACATTAATGCTTTCATAATTTGCTCTGTGATGATATTATAGTGGTGGGAATGTGGGTTCGTTACTGCTCAAGCCGTTTGAGCGAGCGGTAGGCGCGGAGCACTTCAGCAACGTTGGTGGCGTGGCTCACGGCGCCGCGACCCGTGTAGGGCGGGTTGCCGTCGTAGAGCTGGCTCAGTGAGCCTATGCAGCCCTGGCTCATCTCGTCCTCAAAGCCTATGAGCATGCGGTCGATATAGGCCACGCCGCTCATGCCGAAAACTCTCAGATAGGCGTCGGCGTAGAAGCCGATCAGCCACGGACGGGCCGGGCCGTTGTGCATGGCGAATTCGCGCTCCTCGGGACTCCCCAGGTAGCTCGGCCGGTAGCCGTAGCTCTTCGGCGACAGTGTGCGCAAGCCCTTCGGCGTCAGCAGCTCGCGAGTAACAACGTCCAGCACGCTCTTGCGCTGGCGGCGGTCAAGGGGCGAGTAGTCAAGACCGATGGCGATAGCCATGTTCGGGCGTACGGACGGTTCGGCGTAGGTGCCGTCTACGAAGTCGTAGAGATAGCCGCCTTCGTTGAGGAAGGTTTCCACAAAGGGCGTCTTCATCTTTTCGGCCTCGTCGAGCCACGATTGGGTCTGCGCGTCGTGCTCCTGCAGACCCTCGTAGAGCGAGGCGGCAAAGCGCAGGGCATTGTACCACAGTGCGTTGAATTCCACCAGCTTGCCCGTGCGTCGTACCACGGGAGCGCCGTTGAGCACGGAGTTCATCCACGACACAGGCTGACGCGACCCGTCGGTGCTCAGGAGCCCCGTTTCGGCGTCGACGTAGAGGTTGGCGTACTGCCCCGACATTATGCGGTTCACAAGGAACTCGATGTCAGCGCCATAGCGCTTGCGACATTCCTCGGCGCCTACGGTCTTGCCGTACTGCTGCAGCGCCCAGAGTGCCCACAGAGGTATGTCGGGATGCTCTATGCCGTGTATTTTTTCGGAGAGCTCGCCGGTCTCGCAGTAGGTGCGCAGAGCCTTCAGTGCAGTGTCCATAATGGACTCGAAGTCCGCGCGGTGGTCGATGGCCAGAGTAAGGCCCGGAAGCGCCATAAAGGTGTTGCGCGCCAGTACAACCCCCCAGGGGAAGCCCGAGATGAGGTACATACCGTCGCCGCGCTTTATGTAGAACTGCTTGGCAGAGTTCTTCAGGCAGTTGAAGAAGCTGGTGCGAGGTGTGCGCGAAGCTATCTCGGCCGTGTACATCTTCGACAGCGAGCGCGGATTGACTTCGGTGACGCCGGCCGAGAATATCAGCGGCTCTCCCGGCTTGATGGGTATTTCGAAGTAGCCCGGCACCCAAAGGTCCTCGCAGTAGGGAACGCCCCGCTCGAGGTCTTTGACGTACTCTATGCCGTTGTACCAGTTAGGCTCGTTGACCCACACCGGCTTGTGGTTGAACTGCATGTAGAGCGTCGGATAGCCGTCGTACATACAGGTGGCGATGCCGTTGGCAACGTCCTTGATTTCGCGGTTCACCTTGTCGTTGGCAACACAGAGGCTGTTGACCTCGCGGAAGGCAAGGAAGGGCTTGAAGCGCAGCGTCGTCGGCGAATGGGCCTCCACAAGGGTGTAGCGAATCAGAATACGGTTTTCTTCCGAAATGAAGATTTTTTCTTTGGTGAGGATTACGCCGCCGACGCGGTAGGTCATGCGCGGAACGCCCTCGCAGTCAAACTCACGGATATACTTGTGGCCATTGGGCGAATACACACCGCCGCGGTAGCGGTGAAGGCCCAGATTGAAAGGTGCCCCGTGCTGAATCACCGTCTCGTCCAGGCTCGACAGCAACACATGGTTCTTGCCGCCCATGGAGTCGATCGGTATCACCAGCAGGCCATGCTGCTTGCGCGTGTTGCACCCCGCAAGCGTGGTGCAGTGGTAGGCGCCTGCACGGTTGGTGCGCAGCATTTCCTTGGGGAGAGACTGGTCCAAGTTGATGAGAAGGTTCTTATCAAACTTCAGATAACTCATTTGGTTATTTTGGTTAGTATGGATTTTTTAGGTTTTAATGCCCAAAATTACACATTATTTTACCCATGCCCAAATAATTCGGCACGTTTTATATAAAACATGTCGTTAAACATATGTTTTCGCACCACCAAAAATTCTTTTTCGCCTTCTTGATTCGCTTCGGCGCAAAAAAGTCGCGTTTTTGCATGCCCGTGCCGTTTCTTATTCCTATCTTTGCCCCCGATGTCACGTCTACTTCTTTCTTTAGTGGCCTCGGCCCTCTTGGCGACCGCATGCTCGCCCTCGGAAGAGCCAACTCTGCCTGTGCGGCCCGGTCAGGAAACACAAGTTTGTCTTCCGGCATCGGTACGCTTCGGCCGGAAAACATTCTTTTGCGAGGTCGATGGCGCTCCGGCCTCCGGCAGCCTCTCTGCGGCCCTGGTGAGAAGCGGCGACCGGTTGCCCGATACCGCATATTCCCTCTCCACCGTCGATGCCCGCAATGCCCTCGTTGTGCCCGCGGAGGTACATTTCGCCGAAGGCGAGACCTCTGCCGATTTCTCGGTCGAATACACACTGTCGCTGCAGCCCGAGCAGTCTTACTCCGCCTCGCTCACTACTTGCGCCGCCCCCGACTCCGCCCGCGCGGTTATGGAGTTGGTTTTCACCCGGCCTTCGCGCTGGGAGGACGCCGGTAGCGGCTCGTACCGCTCCGGAAACGTGCTGAGGCGCGTCGCCGTGAAAGTGCGCCGAAGCAAGGATGTGACGGAGTATGAACTTGCCGACCGGGACTTTGTGCGACGATTCATGGTGTTGGCCGACGGTACGGTCGCTGTGCCCGAGCAGGTGGCCGAAACCGATGGCTTCGAGCGTGTGACCGACAGTAGCAACTGGCCCGACGAAGTCTTCAAGGCCCGTTTCCCCATCTACGGCGTGCCCGGCGCCTACGACGCCGACCTCCACTGCTGGTTGCTCAACCTCACATATTACTCCGCCTCGGCCGACCCCGAGCCCCGATGCGATATTGTCCGCCTCGACTCCGACCCCGACCCCCGCTGGGAGTATGCCGGGGAAGCCATTTTCACCGACGGGTGGCTCTCGCAGGCCGTCAGCTTTGAGGCGAGGCCGCCTCTGGTGCCCGAAGATAATCCCTGGATTGTGGAGATGCAGCGCTTCCGCGCCGACCCGAAGTTGTTCCGTGCCGTCGGCCTCTACCGCGTGGCTTCGCCACTTTCACCCCTCAACGGCCATAAGTCGCTAACCGTCATCCCTATCGCAACCAATCCCGCAGCCGGAACAGCCACTGTGCAACCCGTATTCTCAGGCTTCGACTGCCCGGGGCTATTCTCCGCTCCGTTTACCATAGGAGGTGCCGGAAAATACGAGGGCGATGCCGACGGCAACGCCCTGATAACCATAGAATCGCCCCTGCACAATGCCTACGGGACATACGGCTCATCCTGGGCCACTGCCCATGATGCCGTATTCAGCATTAAGTTTGAGAATTAGACCGCGGCTACAAAGACTATTCCGAGAGCGGTGACTACGCCGATGGCCGTGACAATGTCGTCGGCGTGGACGGCTATGGTGCGGATGCGTACTGCAGTCGAGATGTGGATGCCTACCGGCATCACAAACAACGGTTCATTCAGTTCCCGCCGCGCCACGAGCTGTCGGCGACGGATGATGCGCGAGGCTATGCGGTAGCACAGCCAACCGAAGAAAATGCCGATGGTAGCCCCCACAAAGAGGTCGCCGGGGTAGTGGACGCCAAGGTAGAGGCGTGAGTAAGAGTTGAGGAATGCCCACACGCAGATGAAGCCGACAAAGAGGCGCCGACGAACGAGCAGGCACATAAAGGTAGCCAGAGCGAAAGAATTGGCTGCGTGGCACGACGGGAAGCCATAAGCCCCGCCGCGATAGCCGTTGACTACCTGTGCGTAGGCCGACAGCGGATTTTCAAGATTCGACGGTCGGAGGCGCTCCACAAGCGGCCGGATAAAGGTGGCGCACGTCTGGTCGGTAAGCGCTATGGCTGCCCCCAGCGCAATGGTCAGCAACAGCGCTGCCTTCCAGCGCTGCGGTCGCAGAAAAAGCACAAGGATGGCCGCGTACATCGGCACCCAGATAAAGCGGCCCGTGAAGAGCATCATCACGTGGTCCAGAAAGGCGCTCCGCAGCCCGTTGTTGAAGAACAGGAATATCTGCGAATCTATTTGGGAGAGAAAGTCAAGCATTGGCTCTTTGGTGTATGCTGTTCGGTCTTAAGTTAATGAACTCGTTTAAACTTTTCGCAAATAGGTAAAAACGAAAGATTTTTTAGGAAATCATAAGGCTTTTGAGGGCGTTATGGGGTTCCATAATAACCGAAAAAGGCCGAAATGATTTACAAAAAAGATGAGTTTTTAACATTTGGGAATAAGTTTAAATGAGTTCAAGAGTTAACGGAGAACTGTGAATTATATTGCCATCTTAATTGCGGCTCAAGGCGTCGTAGAGGCTCTGAAGGTAGGCCTTGGCTGCCGTCAGCGTCGACGGGTCGCGGGGAGACACCGCTACCCGGTCGGCATCACATTCGAGCACTACGGTGTCGGTCGGTGTTACCAGCGCCGCAATGCCGGGCTCGCTGAAAAAGGCGTAACGCGGCGCCGAACCATCCCTCAGGCTGTGGCCCCACGGGAAATCGGTAGTAGGAAGGCCCAGCAGTTCGAGTATGGTAGGAGCTATGTCCGGCTGGCCTCCCAAGGTCGATATTCGGCGAGGCTCCGAGGCCAACGCCGGGCCCGATATGACTAGCGGAACGCGGTGGCGCTCAAGCGCATCATCGAGGCCCAGAGGCCATGCGCCAAGATGGTCCGGTACTATCACAAACAGAGTGCGCCGTCCGCGGGGCGACGCCTCTATGCCACGGACCATGGCGCCCAGACAGCTGTCGGCGTAGGCAAAGGCATTCTTGGCCGGCTCATCGGCGAAGGCCGCGTTGCTGTAGGGTACGCCGAAGGGCTCGTGGCTGCTCGAAGTCTGTACGACGCGCAGCTGAGGAACAGCATCTTCCGGAGTGGCGGCCGCATCCGCCGCAACGCGCTGCGCCAGGGCGCCGTCGTGCGCACCCCACTTGCCTGCCTTGTCCGCAAGGGTAAAGTCGGCGTCGCACACTATAGGGTCGTAGCCCCCGGCAACCAGCAGCGCCTTCATATTGGTGAAGTTGATGTCGCCGCCGTAGTAGTAGCTTGCCTGATAGCCCGCGGCCTTGAGCGCCCCGCTAAGCGAAGGAAGCTTCTCGGCCTTTTCAACGTACTTCATCAGACTCGACGACGGTTGGGCCGGGAAGGCGTTGAGTATGGCCGGGAGTGCGCGGTCGGTGCGGAAACTCGAAGCGTAGATGTCGGTGAAAAGCAGACCCGTAGAGGCAATGCTATCCAACTGCCGGGCTATAGGCTCGCCCCCCATGCTCGGCAGGAGATGAGCGCTGAAGCTCTCAAGGATAATCAGGTAGATGTCGGGCCGGTCGGTGGTCAGCGCTATCTCCGCCGTGGCTGCCGAATCGGTCGGAACCGGGGCATTCAGCGCCGACAGCGCCGCCTCGGCCTCCTCAGACGCCATGAAGCGGTACTGCGAGCCGAAATCATCGGAGTGGGTCAGCGAGTAGAGCAGACTGAAGGCCGGATTCACCGCGGCGTGGTTGAGCCGAGTGTCGGAGCTGAAGTAAGACCGGCTTAGATTCATCGTGCTCACCGTCACGCCCCCGCGGATGGGGAAAAACAACAAGCCGGTCAGAACGAAAGTGCAGACAGCGCCGCGTATGGGCCGCTCAGTATGCCCCGACGCTCCTTTGAGAGCCGAAGCCGTGGCAAAATACACACCGCAGCCGATAGCCGCAAAGCCAAGGACACCAAGCACATAGTGCCACCACTGAGCCGAAGCAAGCGCCGCCGTAGGGGAGCTCATAAAGTAGAAAAGCGGTGTGCTGTCAAGCCGGAAACCCCAGTAGCCATAGAGAGTGGCGTCGACTACAACTATCGCAGCAATCAGCGCCGCAGCTATGACGAAGTAGACCTTCAGTGCTGCCCGCATCGCACCCTCAAACCACTCAGAGACCACCAACAGCAGTCCCGGAATCACCGAAAAATAGCCCGCTACGGTCATATCCATCGGAAGACCGTGCCATATCGCTGCCAGCCATTCCGACGCTCCCCACTCCGGACGGCCGTGAACACACAGAAACAGCACTTTCGCAAGAGCAAAAATGCAGGTGTAAATCAAGAAAATGCCTACAAGTCTGATGGTTGTGCGCTTCATGGCCGATGAGTGACACTGGCCGGCGCACGATTGAGGCCATGCTCCGGCTCAAAATTGGTGCAAAGATAACCATTTTTGGCCGAAATGCGAACTGAATCAACACATTTAACCTATCATTAACATACAGCTACACTGACGGAATATGGAGCGGAGATTAGCAATCCCCGCCGACCCGCAATTATTCGCCTCCGTAGCGGCAATGGCCGATCAGTCGAGCATCATGGCCATGTAGGGGCGCGCCGTAGGCAGGTCGAAGATGGCGCCGGCCTCGGGGTGGCTGAAGAGTATGGCCGCAAGAGTGGCCGGGTCGACGTTGAGGTCCGCACGGCGGTCAGGACGCACAGCGCTGTAGGTGCAAGCTCCGTCGGCAAGGGTGTAGGTGCCGCTGTTTTCGGGCAACTCACGGTCGGTAAGCACGATGATGCTCCGAAGGTGTGGGTGCGACGCCGCAAGCGCGCCTAAAAAGCGGTGTGGGTCGACAATACGCACCATACCCCGCGCCCGAAGCCGCGCCCGCGGCTGGCGGGCTGCCGGACGCCACACTGTTAGAGGGCGTTCTCCCACCCGACGGCGCAGAGCGGCAAGAGCCGCAGTGGCGGCGTCTTGGTTTTCGGCCAATAGACTGCGGACAAGCACGCCGCTGTCGGTTTTTGTGGTATTATAAGTGGCGAAAAGAATTGCTTTGGCGCCGTCGGGGGTGAGGACGCTTATGGTTTGCCGCCCGCTTTCCATAGCCAGGTCTGCCAGGATGGCGGCGTAGTTTTCTGCGCTGTGGAGCACGCAGTTAGGAGTGGCAAGCTCCAGAGCGTGCAGTGTGTCGAAGTCCGGCTCCGTCTCGGTGTAGTCGGCGCCGGCGAAGGGATGCACAGCCGTATAACGTTCCTCGGCGATATAGAACACGCCGCTGAAGCCGCTCCGAGCATAAAAGAAGAAGAGCTCCCGCGAGGCCGGTATCAGCTCGGCCAGCACGGTGCCTTTCTCTTTGGCCGTACGTAGCGCCTTGAGCATCAGTTCGGTGGCTTTACCTTTGCCGCGTGCCTCAGGTCGAGTGGCAACGCAGCTCAGATACTCCGAAGCAAGCTCGCGGCCGCAGTAATCGAAGGCATAGGGCTGCATCAGCAACCCGCTGACGGGGCGCCCGCCGGCGTCGTGGACGAGCACGGCCTGATCGTCGTCGGTAGCGACGGTGCCGAAAAACCATTTCTGCCACTCCGGACTGTCGTCGAAGGAGGTGGCGAAGATTTCTTTGAGCTGTTTGGCGCGTCCCATGGCTTCTCAGTCGTTCCAGTAAGATCTGAGCGGGTACTTCCCCGGCCTGAGCATCAGGCGAAGACCCGACGAAAAAGTGAAATAACTGTGTACCCAGTTGAGCAGCACTACCATGCGGTTGCGCATGCCAAGCAGCGAAATAAGGTGCACGAACATCCAGGCCAGCCATGCCACGCGGCCGTGGAGATGCATCCGCCCCATGTCGACAACGGCGCGGTTGCGTCCGATGGTGGCCATCGAGCCTTTGTCGCGATAGCGGAACACGCGACGTCCGGTCGGATTGTTCAGATTGGCAGCAAGGGTGCGACCCTGCTGTATGGCAACCTGGGCAACCTGAGGATGACCTTTGGGATAGTCGTCCGTTATTTCAAGGGCAAGGTCTCCGATGGCGTAAACATCTTCCAACCCTTTGACGGCATTATAACCGTCGACGACGAAGCGTCCGCCCGGACCGGCCTGAACGTCGGTGCCGGTCAGCTCGAAGGGTACGCCGCGCACGCCCGCCGTCCAAATCACGGTGTCGGCCTCGATGGTCTCGCCGTCGGTGAAGCTCACCACGGCATCCTGGTATGAAGCCATCGTCTTGCCCAGCCGGATGTCGACAAGAAGCTGTTCCAGTGCCTTGTGGGCATTGGCGCTGCTGGTGGCGCTCATTGTGCGCAGAACGCGGTCTGTGCCCTCCACCAGGACTACCCGCACCTCCTCCGGCGAGATGGTGGGATATTCTTTTTTGAGCACAAAGCGCTTCATCTCGCCCAGTGCGCCAGCTATCTCAACCCCCGTAGGACCGGCTCCGACGACCACAAAAGTCAGCAGACGGCGCCGAGCGGCGGCGTCCGACGTCAGCGAGGCCCGCTCCAGGCGGTCGAGGATTTCGTTGCGGCAGCGGATGGCCTCCGCGGTGCTCTTGAGGGTGTAGACGTGCTTCTGGAGGTCGGCGATATTGAAGAAATTGTTCGTCGACCCCGCCGCTATGACGAGCTTGTCGTAGCCTATTTTCTCGAACTGGGTGACTACAGTGCGAGCCGACGTGTCGATGGTGCGAACCTCGCCGAAGTGGAAGCTGCACCCGCGGTAGCACCGGCGGCACAGCTCGCGCCGCAACGGGAAGGATATGCTGGCCGGCTCAAGACCCGACGACGCAACCTGATAGAACAGCGGCGGAAAGCTGTGGTAGTTGTTGCGGTCGATGATAACGACCTCGAAGCGGCTTTTGTCGAGTCGCTTGGCGAGGTTGAGTCCGGCGAAGCCGCCTCCTATTATCACTATCTTTTCTTTGGCCATATAAGTGCACCCTCTCTATATCCGGGTTGCTCTTATAACAAGCCAAAGACCCCCTCTGTTCACTCTCTCAGATGCGTTCTACGTCGGAGGCGCGAAGCCATGCTTTGGTGGAGTTGTTGATTTTCACGCTGTACCACATCGGCGATACGGGGTCGTCCGGTGTGGCGATCGAGTCGATTATCTCTACCCGCGTGCCTTCGTGGATGGGAACCACGCGGTCGTCGGAGCCTCGCACAGGACGCGGAACGGAACTCAAGTGCGTCATCGGCACCACCACCACCGCCGTCTCATGGCTGCGGGCCAGACTGGCCGCCGACCATGCTACAAAGAGAGTGTAGCCGAAGGCAAACAAAAGCACTATGCCCCCGAAAAAGCCGGCCTTGCGAAGCGAAACAGTCGGCGAGAATATATAGAGCGCAACCGCTCCCAAGAGCAGTATGAATACCACCAGTGCCGTCCACGCCCACGCATTGGCCCTCATGGAGCCGACTATGCCGCTGTGGAGATTGCTCAGGAAGGGCGAATCGTCCTCCGGTCGATCCTGAATGCGCGAGCGCACGAACTCAAGATTGTGGCGCGCGTCCGAGTTGGTCGGGTCAAGCCGCAGAGAACGCTCGTAGGCAACCACGGCTTTACCAAGGTTGTCGTTGCGGAAATAAGCGTTGCCCAAATTGTAGTATACGTCGGTGCCAACGCCCTCGGAAGCGATAGACCGGTTGTAGAGCTCGATGGCAAGCCGGTAGTCTTCGGCGTTGTAGGCCGAGTCGGCCTGTTGGGCCGTGGTGAGCGCCGACATGGCCGTCCAGCAGCCAAGGAAAACCAGAAGTGCTATATATTTCTTCATTGGTGGGATTTCTTTCAGATGTAACACAAATTCGGCTACTTTTTAACGTTCTCGACGGCGGAGATAGCCCCCGACGCCTTTTGGTATACTTCGGCCATCTCGCTGTCGGAACCCGCCGGCGTGAACCGCGCCATCTCGCAGGCGTCGAGCACGTCCAGTATATTCTGCGTCTGAGCCGCGTCAAGACCGTAGGCGCTCAACTTGTCCGAAATGTTCTCGCGCGTCAGCTGGGAGGCAGGTATGGCCAGCTTGTCGCTCAGATAGCCCCACAGGGCCGACGAAATGGCTGCGTAGAAGGCATCACCCTGATGGGCGTCCATAGCAGTGCGGGCTGCCTTGAGGCGCTTGCCGGCGGCGCGACCGGCCTTGGCCAGTCGGCGACCGGCGGCGTCGGCATTGAGGCGTATCTGACGGCGGTAGAGGAATACCACTCCAATCAGAATCAGTGCCAGCACGATGTATATCACCCAATAGAGGCGTGTCCCGAAGGTATAGTGCACGTCGGCGCTCTGGCGGTTGATGTCGGAGGGATGGATGTGGAGTATATCGTTGATTTCGGTGTTGACGTCCGAATTCTGAACAGGAGCGGCTGTGCCGGTGCCGCGCAGAACGCGGATGGGCGTGTCGGACACTTCTGCCGTGCGGTATTGCCCCGCCGAGGGGTCGAAATAGACGAACGGCTTGCCCTCTATCGTGAAATTGCCGACCTCCATCGGTACTATGGTGAAGTCGGTGGTGAAGGTGCCGGTCATGTCGGCGCATCCGGCCGTTAGCCGGGCGTCGATATTGGTGCGCGGGGTGTAGGTTTCGATGCCGGCCGGAAACTCCATCTCGACAGGCGAGAGGAACTTGATGTTGCCCGTGCCGCGAACTTTGTAGGAGTAGACCGACGCCTCGTTGGTGCGCATCAGCTCCGGCTCAAGCGACGTGCTCACCGAGAATTGGCCTACCGCGCCCGAGAAGCCTGCCGGACGAGGCTCCGGTAGAGCGCGAACGGTGATTGCGGCGGCGTTCGAGGTGGTGGTGATTTCGCGCTCTATGGGTCGCGAGGTGCGGTAGAAGCCCATATTGATGGTTTCGTACTGCACGACGGTGATGTTGTACTTGCCCGAATTGACGCTCAGGCGACCGGACCGCTGCGGATAGAGAAGTAGCCGCTTGAGTACGGCCGTGTGGTAGTTCTGGCCGTTGTAGTGCTCGATAGACACGTTGTTGTCAACCGGCAGCTCCTCGGTGAGAAAGCCTTCGAAAGAGGGCTGCACCGTAGGCAGGAAGGCCGATATGTCGTACTTGGTGTAAACCTTGATGGTGGCAACAACCGGCTCCTGCTCGTAGACACTGTTTTTGGAGAAGAAAACACGGATAAGCACGTCGTCGGCAGATATTTTGCCACCCTGCGGTGCCTCGACGCGCCCCCCCTGATTGCCCCCCTGCTGGCCCTGTGTGGTTTGGGTGCGGTCCGGAGGCAGTATTTCGAAGCGTGCTTCCGAAGTGCGCAGTGTGCCCGCGTTGGTGCGAAGCGCAAGCACCGGTACGACCACCGTACCGGCCCGGTCGGCCCGGTAGGTGAAGGTGTAGTCGACAGTGGTGCTCGACGACAGACGCCCGTTGACAATCTGCGTGCTCTGCATGGTGCTCACGGCAGGTCCGTAGAGCAGGGTGCAGCCATCGAGCTCGGGGCCGTCGAACGACGAGGACTCGGCGTTCTGAAGCCGGAAGGTCAGCGCGAAGTTGCGGCCCTCCACAACGTTGCGCGGCGGCACAAGGTCGAAGGAGGCGTCCGAAGCCGCCATAGCGCTCATGGCTATCACGGCGGCGGTCAGTAATATGATGAATCTGCGAATGAACATAAGAGAGGGTGCTTGTTTTCTATCCGGCGGTTACCACGGCTTTTCCGGCTGGCGGCGCTGCGCGGGTTCTTCTTCGTTTTCGTTAACTCGCTGTCGCGTTTGGTTCTCCTTGTTCTGCATACTCTGGAGAATCTGCTGCGATGGCTGCGTCATAGGCTGCGGCTCGGGCTGCTGCTGTTGCTGCTGCTGTTGCTGCTCTTGCTGTTGCTCTTCGTCTTGGTCCTGCTGGTCCTGCTGGTCCTGATTTTGGTCGCGCTTTAGCTGGGCAAGTCGAAGATTATAGCGGGCGTCGATGTCGTCAGGATTCAGCATAAGCGCCCGTTCGTACATCGCGATGGCCTGGTCGTAGTTGCCGTCGTTGTAGCTCATGTTGCCCAGATTGTAGAGGGCCATTTGGGCGATCTCCGGGCGATAGCGGCGCGCTTCGGGAATCAGCTCGGTAAGGATTGCTCCGGCCGCGGCGCGCGGGTCGGCCTGCGTACCGGCGTTGTCGGCGGTGGCAAGCCGAAGAAGCGTGGCCGCTTTATTGTAGCGCGCGGCCAGGCTGCCGGCATTGACCAGCAGAGCTTTGTCATAGCACTCCAGAGCGCGGTGCCAGTTGCTGTCGGCAAACTGGTAGTTGCCCTGGCGCACGTAGTTTCGCTCGGCGCGGTAGGATTCCGCCGGCGTGTTGTGCAGAGGCGCCGGGCCGGCGGTGGCAGTACTGTCGGCCGTGGCTGTCGGAGCGTCCGGTATCTGCGCGGGGTCGTCCGGAGCGCTCAGCCCCTGGGCACTCAGGCTCATGCAGGCGCCCAGCGCAGTGGCTATGATGGTGGTGAGCAGTGCTTTCATTTCGTTTTCTTTTCTTTGGCCACTTTTACGGTGGATTTGGGACTGAAGAATTCAATGCCTCGCAGCCAGCTGATTTTGCGGTCGACGATAAAGATGTCGATAATCATGAAAATCAGTGCTATAGCCGCAAAGGTCGGGAACTGCTCGGAAGCCGCCGAGTAGACCACGGTGTCGAACTCGCTCTTCTCCAGAGTGTCCAGCTGGTCGGTCAGGGTGCTCAGTGCGTTGGAAGCCGAGCCATTGACGTAGACGCCGTGGCCGGCCGAGGCAATGTCCATTGCCAGCTGCTCGTTCAGGCGCGAAATAACCGGTGCGCCTTCGTGCTGTATGCCCGGCACTAAAGCCCCCGTGCCGGTGCCCACGCCGACCACGTCGACCTGGATGCCGTTGTCGGCCGCCGTGCGCGCTGCCTCCAAGGCTGCCCCTTCGTGGTCTTCGGAGTCGGTAATGAGGATGATGGCGCGGTGCATGTCGTCGGCTCCCGAGAAGCAGTTCATGCTCATGCGGATGGCGGCCGCTATGTCGGTGCCCTGGTAGGACATCATCGAGGGCTCAAGCTCGTTGAGGTACATCTTGGCAGTGTAGAAGTCGGCGGTCATCGGAAGCTGAACCTTCGAGGTGCCGGCGAAAATCACCAGGGCAACCTTGTCGTTGTTGAGCCGGTCGATCAGACGCTCCAGAAGCAGCTTGGCGCGGTCGAGGCGCGAGGTGCCGTTGTTGTTGTCGGTGGCCGACGCCAGCATGGAGTTCGAGAGGTCGAAGGCAATCACTATTTCGATGCCGGCGGCGGTCTCCTCCTTGACGGTGCCCTGGGTGCGGGGGCGAGCAAGGGCTATTACCAAGGCCACCAGAGCGATTACCTGCAGGGTGACGCGGACGGCCGGGGTGTAGCGGGAGGCATCCGGCATCATCTTTTCCACAACCTCAGGCCGCCCGAAGCGGCGCAGCTTGGCGCGCCGGCTCGCGCGGGCTCCCATATAGAGCAGAACCAGCACCGGCGCCAACGCCAGCAGATACAGTAGATATGGATATGCGAAGTTGAACATATTTCTAAGGTATTGAGCGGAGAACGGTATAGCGCAGCAGCAGCTCCAGTCCGAAGAACAGCAGCGCAAGCAGAGCCCAGATGAAATAATTGTCCTCGGTGTGGGAGAAGTGGCGTACGTCCATCTGCGTTTTCTCCAGTGCGTCGATTTCGCGGAATACCTGCTGAAGCATGCGGTTGTCGGTGGCGCGGAAGTACTGGCCGCCCGTGTTGGCCGCTATGGTGCGCAGTGTGGCTTCGTCGATCACAACGGGTTGATTCTCAAATTCTATGCGGCCCGACAGCGTGCGCACCGGATAGGGCGCCATGCCGTTGGTGCCCACGCCGATGGTGTAGATTTTCACGCCCATCTCCTGCGCGACCTGGGCCGCCGTCAGAGGCGCAACGACACCGGTGTTGTTGCTGCCGTCGGTGAGCAGGATGATACTTTTGCTCTTGGCTTGTCCTTCGCGGAGGCGGTTGAGCGATGTGGCGATGCCGTCGCCGATGGCGGTGCCGTCCTCGAGGATGCCCATTTCGAGATTATTGAGGTACGAAAGCAGAGAGGCGCGGTCCATGGTCATCGGAACGCCCGTGAGGCTCTCCCCGGCGAAGACCACAATGCCGATATTGTCGTTCTGGCGAGCCGATATGAAGCTGGAGGCAACATCTTTGGCGGCTCCGAAGCGGTCGGGGCGGAAGTCGCGCGCAAGCATCGACGACGATATGTCCATAGCCAGCACGATGTCGGTGCCCTCTGTGCTGGTAGTGCGCCAGTTGTCGTGTTTCTGAGGGCGCGCAAGCACCACTATCAGACAGGCAACGGCGGCAAGGCGCAGCACGAACAGGAAGTAGCGCAGATACTCCTTCCAGGAGCGGGGCATGGCGTCGAAGGCTTTGGTGGTGCTCAGGCGCATGGTGGCATGCGCGTTGCGCTGCTTCAGTATGTACCATGCTGCAAGCGGTATGAGCAGCAGCAGGAGCCATAGTATATGTGGATGAGCGAAACTCATTGGCGGAGTCTATTGCGGTGGTTCATTTGTTGGATTTGGTGGCGCGGGCGGCTTTGGCTGCCTCTTTCGGGTCCGGAGCCGGGGGCGGAGGCACCGGCTTGGTGATTTCAACAAAGTCGCGCGCGAGCTGCAGGGAGCGAACGTTGTCGTCGGCAAGCGGTTTCTCCTTGGCGAACTTCACGAAGTCGGCAACACGCAGCACGGCGTCCATGCTGTCGGCCGGAAGGCGGGTGTCGGGATTGGAGCGCAGTGCCCGCACTATCTGCGACGACGTCATCTCCATGGCGTTTATGCCATAGCGGCCGTGGAGGTACTGGCGAAGAATGTCGGTGAGGTCGGTGTAGAACTGCTTCTCGTGGCCCGGGGCGGTGGCGCCGCTCTGACGCAGCTGCTCAAGGCGGCTGACTGCCAGTTCGTAAGGCGGAACGGGCTTCTGAGCCATGATGGCGGCAACCGTCTTGCGGCGGTGGAAATGGTTGACAAGGAAGAACACCACGGCGGCGACAACCAGCACAAGGAGCGTCCAGAGCGTCCACAGCGGGATGTAGTCGTACCACCGGCTCTGCGGCGAAGCCACCCCGGCGAGCGGACGAAGCTCCATGGCAATGGTGTCGACATCCATAGGCAGTATCTTCAGAGTCTGCACGCCCGCCCAAACAGTGTCGCCACTGCCGGTGGCGGCGCCGATGAGCGGCAGCGTGTACAGCCCCGGCTCAAAGCCCTGCAGCGTGTAAGTGCCCCCGACGGTGCGACGTCCGTTGGAAGTTATAGTGTCGGAGCTCACCGCGGTGACGTAGACCGGGCCGTACTGCCCGAAGTTCTCGTCGGTATTGGTGATACGAGGGGCGTTGACAAGGCTGACACCGTCGGCCTCGCCTTCGGGTGCCGTAAGCTCGACCCGCATGGTGAACTGCGAGCCCATCAGAATCACGGCGCTGTCGGTGGCGGCGGTAATGGTGACCTGGGCGTGTGCCGCACCGCCGGCGAGGGTGGCGGCCAAGGCGAGTATGAGCAGTCGTAAGGTTTTCATAATGTGGAGCGGTTTTTGAACAGCGCCATCAGCGCCTTCACGTAGTCCTCGTCGGTGGCTACCGAAACGAAGTCGACGTGCGTGCTGCGCAGAGCGGAGGCCATGCGCTGCTGCAGGTCGTACCACCAGCGGTCGTAGGCGCGACGCACCTTGGCCGAGCCGGTGTCTACCCAGCGGGTGGCGCCCGTTTCGAGGTCTTCTACGCGCATCAGCCCCATATCGGGCATTTCGGCGTCGCGCTTGTCGTAGACCTGCACCGCCATCACGTCGTGGCGGTTGGCAGCCACGGTCAGCGGGGTGGAGTAGTCGCTGCTGTCGATAAAGTCCGAAATCAGGAAGAGCGTGCAACGCTTCTTGATGGCGTCGGTGGCATAGCGCACGGCGGCGGCAATGTCGGTGCCCCGGTTTTCGGGATTGAAGTCCAGAAGCTCGCGTATTATATATAATATGTGTCGGCGACCCTTTTTGGGCACTATGAATTTCTCGACGCGGTCGGAGAAAAAGAGAGCGCCGATTTTATCGTTGTTCTGAATGGCGGAAAAAGCCAGCGTGGCGGCTATCTCGGCTATCATTTCGCGCTTCTCGGGGCCGGAGGCGCCGAAATTGCGGCTGCCGCTGACATCGACCAGCAGCATCACCGTCAGCTCGCGCTCCTCTTCGTAGACCTTGACGTACGGGGAGTTGTGGCGAGCGGTGACGTTCCAGTCGATGTCGCGTATGTCGTCGCCGTACTGGTAGGCGCGCACCTCGGAGAACATCATGCCGCGGCCTTTGAAGGCCGAGTGGTACTCACCGGCAAAGATGTTCTGGCTCAGGCCGCGCGTCTTGATTTCTATTTTGCGGACCTTTTTGAGTAGTTCGTTAGAGTCCATCGTGGATTGCGTGTTGGTGTGAGGATGTCACGCCCGAACGGCTCAGGGCACCTGGATCTTGTCCAGAATGTCCGTGATGATCATGTCGGTGGTGAAGTTGTTTGCCTCGGCTTCGTAGGTGAGTCCGATGCGGTGGCGGAGCACATCGTGGCAAACGGAAATCACATCTTCCGGAATCACGTAGCCTCTCTGGTGGAGGAAGGCGTATGCGCGTGCGGCACGGGCCAGGGATATGGAGGCGCGGGGCGATGCTCCGAAGGAAATGTACGAGGCCAGGTCTTCGAGGCCGTACTGGCGCGGGGTGCGGGTGGCGTAGACGATGTCGACGATGTAGCGCTCGATTTTTTCGTCGACATAAATCTGATTTACAACCTTCTGGGCCTCGATGACCTCTTCGGGCTTGAGAAGCGGGGTGACGCTGTCCTTGTAGTCGCCGGCGATGTTCATGCGGATGATTTCGCGTTCTTCGTCCGGTGTGGGGTAGCCGATGACTACCTTCATCAGGAAGCGGTCGACCTGGGCTTCGGGCAGAGGATAGGTGCCTTCCTGCTCGATGGGGTTCTGGGTGGCCATTACCAGGAAGGGCTTGTCCATCGGGTAGGTGTGGCTGCCGATGGTGACCTGGCGCTCCTGCATGGCTTCAAGGAGTGCGGACTGCACCTTGGCCGGGGCACGGTTTATTTCGTCGGCCAGTACGAAGTTTGCGAAGATGGGGCCTTTCTTGACCTGGAAGGCTTCGTTCTTGACCGAGTAGATCATGGTGCCAACAACGTCGGCCGGCAGAAGGTCCGGCGTGAACTGGATGCGGCTGTATTTGGCATCGATGAGCTGTGCGAGGGTTTTGATGGCCAGGGTTTTGGCCAGACCGGGAACACCTTCGAGGAGGATGTGGCCGTTGGCAAGCATGGCAATCAGCAGGGATTCAACCAGATGTTTCTGGCCGACGATGGTCTGGTCCATGCCGCGGGTGATGAGGCTGATGAAATTGCTTTTGGAAGCCACGAGGTCGTTGAGTTCGCGGATGTTTACGCTGGGGCTCATAGTATGTGTGCGTTAATGTTTTAGGTGTCGGTTTTTGTTGGTGCGCTCGCCCGTGTGATGATACGGGTAGCCGCGCGATGCGTTTGCACCACAAAATTACAACTATAACAAGTAAGGACGCTCGCAAAGTTGTTAATTTTAGCTATTAATCCTTTAGCGACCTTAAGATTTATGTTTTTTTTGCTAAATCGGCTGCTCCGAAGCCCCTTCCAAGCCTTGCGCTACCAAGCGCGCCTTGGCCGGCCCGACCACTTCGGCCAGTTCGGCCTCGCTGGCTTTTTTGACCCGGGTCACGCTGTGGAAGTGGCTCAGCAGAGCCTCCACCGTTGCCGGGCCGATGCCTTTGATGGTGTCGAGTTCGCTGCCGATGGCATTTTTGCTGCGCCGGTTGCGGTGGTGGGTGATTCCGAAGCGATGCGCCTCGTCGCGAAGGTGCTGCACAACCCGCAGCGTCTCCGAATTTTTATCTATATAGAGCGGAACCGAGTCGCCCGGAAAGTATATCTCCTCCAGACGTTTGGCGATGCCGACAACGGCCACCGTGCCTCTGAGGCCGAGGTCTTCGAGCGCTTCGACGGCGCTGCTGAGCTGGCCCTTGCCGCCATCGACTACGATGAGTTGCGGCAGCTCCTCGCCTTCCTGAAGCATACGGCTGTAGCGACGGGTGAGTACCTCGCGCATGGAGGCGAAGTCGTCGGGACCTTCTACGGTTTTTATGTTGAAATGGCGGTAGTCGCGCTTGCTGGGTTTGCCGTTGCGGAACACCACGCACGATGCCACCGGGTTGGTGCCCTGGATGTTGGAGTTGTCGAAGCACTCTATGTGGCGGGGCTGTGTGGCAAGCCGGAAGTCGGCCTGCATGCGCTCCATAAGCTTGTCGACACGCATTTCGGGGTTGTGGCGCTCCAGATGGCGTAGATCGTCGAGGCGCTGTTGTCGCGCGTTTTTGGTGCTGACCTCCAGTAGTTTGGCCTTGTCGCCGCGCTGGGGTATTGTGAAGGTCACGCCGGCCAGTTCGATTTCGGGGGCTTCGTCGACAATCACCTCGTCGAAGACGGCTCCCAGGCTTTGGCGCACCTCCTCCATGGCGTACTCGAGCAGTTGGGTGGCCGATTCGTCGAGCGAGCGCCGGTAGCGCAGGGTGACGCTGCGAACCACTGCGCCGCGACGAACGTGCATATAGTTGATGTAGACGTCCTTGCTGCCGTCGTCGTCGATGCCGAAAACGTCGATGTCGTTGATGGTCTGGCTCACTATGACGCTACGCGAACGGTAGTTTTCGAGCAGACGATACTTCTCCTTGAGCTCCTGGGCCTCTTCGAAGCGCATTTCTGCTGCCAGACTTTCCATTTCGGAGAGTAGGTACTTCTGGAGTTCGCCGATTTCGCCCCGCAGTATCAGGCGGATGCGGTCGATGTAGGAGGCGTAGGTCTCGCGGTCGATTGCGCCGGTGCAGCAGCCTCGGCATTTCTTGATGTGGTATTGCAGGCACAGGCGCCCCTTGCCCTTGGCGATATAGTCGGGGGTGATGGGCAGCCGGCAGGTGCGCACCGGATAGAGCTTGCCGATGAGGTCGAGCACGGTGCGGGCTACTCCGGTGTTGGTGTAGGGTCCGTAGTAGCGGCTGCCGTCCTTGATATGCTGTCGGGTGAGAAAGACGCGGGGGTACATCTCGTTGGTGACCACTATCCAGGGGTAGGACTTGTCGTCTTTGAGCAGCACGTTGTAGCGCGGCTTATACTCCTTGATCATGGAGTTCTCGAGGTTGAGGGCGTCCTGCTCGGTAGGCACCACTATGTAGCGCATATCGGCGATGTTGCGCACCAGCAAGGCAGTGCGCAGGTTGTCGTGAGTGCGGTTGAAGTAGCTGCTCACGCGCCGCTTGAGGTTTTTGGCTTTGCCGACGTAGATCACCGTGCCGGCATCGTCGAGGTACATATATACCCCCGGCGTGTCCGGCAGAATAGCGATTTTTTCCTTCAGTTCCGGCGACTTGTCGTGCTTCATCTTTTAGAACTCGTTTAAACTTTTCGCAAATAGGTGAAAACGGAAGATTTTTTAGGAAATCATAAGGCTTTTGAGGGTGTTATGGGGTTCCATAATAACCGAAAAAGGCCGAAATGATCTACAAAAAAGATGAGTTTTTAACATTTGGGAATAAGTTTAAATGAGTTCTTAACCGAAAAGGCCAAGGTCGTCGTGGCGCGCTTCGCCCATATGCTCGTAGGCAAGGTCGGTCACCATTCGCCCCCGGCTCGTCTTTTTGATAAAACCTTCCTGAATGAGATAAGGTTCGTAGACGTCCTCTATAGTGCCCGGGTCTTCGCCAAGAGCTGTTGCTATGGTTGTCAGACCGACGGGGCCGCCCTTGAATTTGTGCATAATCAGGCGAAGTATCTTGTTGTCGACCTCGTCGAGGCCCTTGGAGTCGATGTTGAGGGCCTTCAGGGCGTAGCGGGCAATGTCGATGTCGATGGCGCCGGTGCCTTTCACCTGTGCGAAGTCGCGCACCCGGCGAAGAAGGGCGTTTGCGATGCGGGGCGTGCCGCGGCTGCGCAGCGAGATTTCCATAGCGGCTTCGTCGGAGATGGGGACGGCCATAAGCGCCGCCGAGCGCCGCACAATCTTGGCAAGCACCTCCGGGCGGTAGTACTCCATATGGCATTTTATGCCGAAGCGCGCCCGGAGAGGCGCCGTCAGCAGGCCGCTGCGTGTAGTGGCGCCGACAAGGGTGAAATGATTCAGCGAGAGCTGAACGCTTCGCGCTCCCGGTCCCTTGTCGATCATAATGTCGATGCGGAAGTCCTCCAGGGCGCTGTAGAGATATTCCTCGACCACGGGGCTGAGGCGGTGTATTTCGTCGATGAACAGCACATCGTTCTCCTGCAGGGCAGTCAGCAGACCGGCCAGGTCGCCCGGCTTGTCGAGCACAGGCCCCGAGGTCATCTTGAAGCCTACTCCCAACTCATTAGCGATGATGCCGGCAAGGGTAGTCTTGCCCAGGCCGGGAGGCCCGAAGAAGAGTGCATGGTCGAGAGCCTCGCCACGCATGCGGGCCGCCTGCACGTAGATGCGCAGGTTCTCTATGATAGCGTCCTGACCGCTGAAGCTGTCGAAGCTGCCGGGGCGCAGGGCGCGCTCGTACTCGGCTTCGGTGCCGGTGGGCTGGCTGTTGTGTATGTCGAAGTCGCTCATTTGGTTTTAATGTCCAGCTTGCGGAGTATCTTGCCCGCAATCAGTTCGGGAGTTATGGCGTTGAGGCATAGGTAGTCGCCGCGGTGGCACGGCTTGTCGCCGAAGACGGAGCAGGGCCGACATTCGACGGGGAGCTGTATCATGTCGTCGTCGGTGTTTCGCCAGGGCTTGAAGCCGCAATAGGGGTGTGTGGCGCCCCATACGCTCAGCACCGGCGTGCCCGCTATGGAGGCAAGGTGCATATTGGCGGAATCCATGCTCACCATGGCGTCCAGATGGTTCATCAGGGCCAGCTCGGTGGCGAAGCCCAGCTTGAGGCCGGCCAGAGAGGTGACGCCCTCGAGTTCATTCTGCCAGCCGTCGAGCACCTTGCGCTCGCGCTCGCCGCCGCCGAAGAGGAAAACGCGGACTCCGGGATGCGCGAGCACCAGCTCCAGCACACGCCGCATCTTCTCGGGAGGATAGATTTTGCCGGCATGCGCCGCGAAGGGCGCCACGCCGAGCCACTTCTCGCCCGGCCGGCGGTCGCCGGTGAGATGGCTGAAGCCGTCGGCGGGCGCCTTGCGAAGCCCGTCGAAGAGGCCGTTGAATTTCTCGACCGTCGGAAGTCCGGCCTTGAAGAATGCCTCGCGGTAGCGGGCACGCTGCGAGGTCAGCGGAAGCATAACCTTGTTGGTGTCGCGGGTGAGAGCGCGGCGGTTGGCGCGCGCCTTGTAGATTCGGGTGGAGGGCACGCCGTGCAGGCGCAGGAAGAAGGCCATCAGCCGTGTGCGAAGCACGTTGTGGAGGTCGACGTAGACATCAGGCCGGTATTTTCGCACCAACATGGCGCACAGGCGCCGTATGCCTCCGATTCCGGCATACTCCGTCTTGAGGTCGACTCCGACCACGGTGAGATTCTCCGGCGGCAGCACGAACATCGAAGTCATCGCCGGACGCGTCACCATGACAAACTGCACCGCCGGATAGCAGCGGCACACGCTGTAGAGCACCGGAATGGTCATGGCGACATCGCCGAAGGCCGAGAAACGGCTCACCAGCACGCGGCGCACCGAGGGTTCCGGAAGTGTCTGCTCAGCGCTTGGCGCCATAGAGTACCGGGTTGGTGTCGGTGTCGTTGTACATCTTCATCTGGCGGTAGACCTTCATGAACTTGCGTCCGGCGGCAATATCCTCCAGCAGGCTGTCGATGGCACTGGTGAGGTCGGCGCGCTGCTCTTCCAGCACGGCGAGCTTGGCGGCGCAGCGGGCGCGGTGAGCCTCGTCGGCGTCGACGCGGTTGGCCTCGGCTGCCATATGGTAGATTTTCAGCGCCAGAATGGAGAGGCGGTCCAGGGCCCACGCCGGGCTCTCGGTGTTGATGGTGGCATCCGGAAGCACCTCGACATTGGAGTAGAGGTTGCGGAAATAGCTGTCGAGTTCCTCGACCATGTCGGTGCGCTCCTGATTGGAGGCGTCGATGCGGCGCTTGAGGGCCAGCGCGGCAACCGGGTCGATTTCGGGGTCGCGGATGATGTCCTCCAGATGCCACTGCACGGCGTCTATGCGGTTTTTGGCATAGAGGATGCCTTCGATGGAGTCCGGGGCGTAGGGCTGGCGGGTGGGAGCGTCGACGTCGTCGTCCTTGTGGTAGTCGACAACGGATTCTTCGAATATACGGTAGCTTTTCTTTGCGAAATCCATAGTATGATTGCTTTTTTGCAAAGTTAAGTATAAAAATCCAATTGTGCACACTCCGACACCCCTATCGGGCAGCAATTTTTTTGTAATTTTGCAAGCGATGGCAAGATTTGACTTCAAACAGTTCAGCGTCGACGACACCGGCTGCGGAATGAAGATATGTTCCGACAGCGTTCTGCTGGGCGCCTGGTTTCTTCCGGCGCACGCCGAGGCCCGCTCTGTGGTCGACGCCGGCGCCGGTTCGGGTGTGCTGGCCCTGATGGCCGCCCAGATATGTGCCGACGCCGCCGTGACCGGTGTCGAAATAGTGCCGGAGGCATGTGCCGCCGCTGCCGCAAACTTCGCAGCCTCGCCCTGGGCAGACCGCCTGGAGGTATGCGCCGGCGATTTCCGCACAGTGGACTTGCCCGCCCCCGTCGATCTTATTATAAGCAATCCGCCGTACTTCACCGAAGGAGAGATTGCTCCCGACAAGGCGCGCGCCGCCGCCCGACACCAGCAGACGCTCACTTTCGGCGAGTTACTGCGCCGAAGCCGCTCCCTTCTGGCCCCGCAAGGGCGCCTCGGTCTGGTGGCTCCGGCCGAGGCCGAAGCCTCCATCCTTTTTGAGGGAGAGATGGCCGGCCTTAAGCTAAGGCGCCTCTGCCGAGTGCTCACAACCCCCGGCAAGCAGCCCCGGCGTGTGCTGATGGACTTCGCCGCTTCCGACGGCCCCGTGGAGACCACAACGCTCCACCTCCGGGAGCCCAACGGCTCGCTTGCCGATGTCTATCGCCGCCTGGTCGATCCGTTCTATCTGAAAATTTCGTAACGCATATGGAAAACAAAGATATTTGGACCCGCCCTGCCTCTGCGCAGACCGGAATTATGCACCTCAAGCCGGCCAAGGCCTTGGCTCTGTTGTGCTGCATGCTGGTGATTTGCTATATTCTGACGGCGGTGGTGTCGCTGCTGCTTCAGCGCCTTGTCGGCCACAATCCGGCTGCCGCCATACGCATGGCGGCCGTGCTGCAGGATGTGCTGCTGTTCATCCTTCCGGCAGTGGCCACGGCCGTGATGTGCACGCGGCGTCCGGCCGAGCTGCTCTTCATCAACCGCTTTCCCGGCGCGCTCACCTGTCTGCTGATGGTGGTGGCGCTCGTGGTGGCTATCCCGGCCATGGACGGTGTGATCTACTGGAACTATCACTGGAATTGGCTTCCCGAAAGTGTGCAGAGCCTCTGCCGCACCCTCGAGAACGCCGCAGCCTCGACCATGAACGTAATTCTGGAGGATACGTCGGTGATGGCTCTGATAGTCAACGTTCTGATTGTCGGGGTTGCTGCCGGTGTGGCCGAGGAGATTCTCTTTCGAGGAGCGATTCTGGGCATTCTGCTGCGCACGCGGCTCAACGTGCATGTCTCGGTTTGGCTTGTGGCCTTCATTTTCAGCGCCGTGCATCTGCAGCTGTTCGGTTTCGTGCCGCGTATGCTGCTGGGCGCCTACTTCGGCTACCTTATGATATGGAGTCGCTCGCTGTGGCTGCCGGTGCTGGCGCATGCGCTCAACAACACCGTCTTCGTGTGCTCGGCGTGGTGGCAGGCCTCCCATGGTCAGCCTCTCGACCAGGAGCCGGTACTCTGGGGAGGATGGGTCACCGCCGGCAGCGTCGTCCTCGCCGCCGCCGCAATATGGCTGCTGCGCCGTCAGGCTTCGCAGAGCGGAAGCCGGTTCATCTCCTCGATGTAGTCCAGGATTGCGCCGCGGCCTCGCCCGTCGTTGCTCGATGTGCGGAACACCGGCGGCAGCTCCTCCCAGCGTTCCAGAATGGTGCGGAGGTACTCCTCGATCATCTTTGCACCGGCAGCGGGACTCTGCTTGTCGAGCTTGGTGAAAACAATGCTGAAAGGCACGCCGTTCTCGCCCAACCATTCCATAAACTCCAGGTCGATGGCCTGAGGCTTGTGGCGGCTGTCGATGAGCACAAAGAGGTTAGTCATCTGGGTGCGCGTAAGGATATATCCCTTGATAATCTTTTCGAGGCGCGCGCGGTCGGCCTTGCTGCGGCGGGCATAGCCGTAGCCGGGAAGGTCGACGATATACCAGCTGTCGTTCACCAAAAAATGGTTGATCAGCATGGTCTTGCCGGGAGTGGCCGAAGTCATCGCCAGTCCTTTTTGGCCCGTCAGCATATTGATCAGAGAGCTTTTGCCAACGTTGGAGCGGCCGATGAAGGCATATTCATGTCGATTCTCCGAGGGGCAGCGCGAAGCCTCGGTGTTGCTGGTAATAAAACGTGCGGTGTTTATAATCATCTTAAGTCTTTTTTACGTTAAAACGCCCAAGCAGCCCCAAAGTTACAACATTTTCGCCAAATAAACCCCAATTATTTGGCCGCCCCCGCCGGTATTCTTAACTTTGCATAATAATATGAACTCCGCACTAAAATATAAGGTACTGACTTTGGCTCCTGCAGACTTGGAGAGGGTATGCAGGAAACTTGAAGCTCGAATCGTGGCCGACGGCTTGTGCCCGGACATGGTCCTGACGATAGCTCACGGAGGCAATTTTGTGGGAGAATATATTTTTCCTTCCGTCGGCCACGTGGCGACCATGGCGCAACGCTCTTCGACCAAATATAAGAAAGGCTTTTTTCGCCTGATGATGAGGCTGCTCCCCGCCGGCGTTAAAGACCGTCTCCGCATCGCCGAGGCCCGACGGCTCCGCAAGCACCCGGGAGCCGCCCCGCAGGTGACTCTGCCGCCACTGCCCGACAAAGGTACGCTGCTTGTTGTCGACGATGCTGTCGACAGCGGCCGCACTCTCCGTGCCGTCCTCGAGAGCATCGCGCGGGAGCATCCTGACCTGAGGGTGAAGTCTGCCGTCGTCACGGTGACCGCTCCCCGACCCGAGGCTATGCCCGACTATTGCATGTTTAACGACGGAACCCTGGTGCGCTTTCCTTGGTCCGCGGATTATGATTATAAGGAGGTTTGAGTATGGTAGTCGTTGATCTCGACGGAACCTATGTGAGCTGCAACACTCTGCATCTCTACCTCCGGACCGCCCTGCGATACCACATCAGAAAAGGGCATATCGGCAGCGCCGCTCGAATTGTCTTTCATTACTTGCGCCGGGGGGCGCGCCTGTGCGGCCACACCGCCTTCAAGACAGCTGCATTGGCTGCTGCCGGACGCGACGACAGCCTGCTGAAAGAATTTCGGAACAAGGCAGAGAGGTTGGTAAACAACAGATTGAAAGAATCTCTCGCGGCCGAGACGGAACCCGTTGTCATGGCTACGGCTGCCCCGGCCTTCTATGCTTGTCTTATCTGGCCCGGCAGACTTCTTGCCTCCCAATGGCTTGCCGACGGCACTTTCGACGAGCTGCGCGGCCAGAACAAGTTGCGCGCTGTGCAAACCATTCTCGGCCAGGGCGAGACCATTTCGCGTGTCTACACCGACCATTACGACGATTTGCCCCTTATGCGTGCCGCGAAGGTTGTCGTCCTGGTCGGGCCGAGCAAAAAGACGCTGCATACTCTGGCCGAGGCCGGAGTGGGTTTTCACACTTTTTAAGCCGGCGAAATCGGCTTGCAGTGGATTTTTTGCTAATTTTGTGGTTTGATATGACATACGCCCGAATGAAAAACAACATATACATCATATTGCTGGCTCTGGTGGCATTTATGGCGCCTTCGGCAGCCCGCGCAGCCTCCGGCGACCTCTTTCAGTATCCCACGCCGCCCGACACTCTGATGGCTCTTCAGCCGCGATGCGACTATATCATCAACCGCTTCTGGGACCGATGCAATTTCGACATCGCAATGCGCAATCCCGATAAGTTCAACCGTGCTTTCGGCGACTTCGTCACCATCTGTCAGCACGCCAGCGCCGACACCGTCCACTCGGCCGTTGACCGCCTTGTGGCGCGCTTTGTCAAAAAAGGCCCCGAAACGCTCGCATTGGCCACAATGGCCGAAAACTGGCTCTACTCCGACACCTGCTCGATGTTCTCCGAAGAGCTCTATCTGCCCTTCGCCCAAGCTGCTGCCGGCCATAAAAAGATTTCGCGCGCCGAAAAAGCCCGCTTCCAGCTCCACAAAAAGCAAATCGAAACCAGCGGAGTCGGAGCTTTCCTCCCCGACCTGGAGTTTACCCGCCCCGACGGCACCAAGGGCACTCTGGCCGAAGTGAACCGCGGCTCGGTGCTGGTGTTCATCAACGACCCCGACTGCTCCGACTGCAATCTGGCCCGAGTGCGACTCGGCGCCGACTACAACGCCAACGCCCTGATCGAGCGCGGCGAGCTCTCCATAGTGAGCATCTACCCCGACGACCCCACTCCGGAGTGGCGCGCCGAAGCGGCACGCTATCCCGAGAATTGGACTGTCGGCGCCATGCCCGATGCCGACACATATTTCGACCTTCGCAACTCTCCAACCTTCCTCTTCCTCAACTCGCGCCATAAAGTGCTGGTTAAAGACATCGACCTCGACTATCTCCTGGGCGCATTCCGTGTAACCAACACCAGTCAAAACCGATGAGTCGTCCCGAGACTGCTGTCCTTGTGAGCGGAGGCGTCGACAGCGCCGTCGTCGTTCACCGCCTCGCCGAGCAGGGGCGCCCCATGCACCTTTTCTACATCAGAATAGGCATGGACAACGGCGAAGGAGACTGCTCCGCTGAGGAGGACATCGAGATGTGCTCCCTCATCGCACGCCGCTACGGCTTGCCCTTCGACGTGGTATCCCTACATCAGGAGTACTGGGACAACGTTATGGAATACGCTCTGCGCACCATCCGCGAGGGCCTCACGCCCAACCCCGACATTATGTGCAACTCCATAATAAAGTTCGGATACTTCGAGGAGCGCTGGGGTCACGAATTTTCCTCGACGGCGACCGGCCACTACGCCTCCACCCTGTTCGACGGGCAGGGACGAAAATGGCTCGCTACTGCCGTCGACCCCGTCAAGGACCAGACCGACTTCCTGGCCCGCATATCCGGCAACCAGCTGGCCCACATAGAGTTTCCGCTTGGCACCCTCCCCAAGTCCGAAGTGCGGCGCATCGCCGCCGATGCTAAGCTCCCCAACGCATTCCGGCGCGACAGCCAGGGTATCTGCTTTCTGGGCAAGATAAACTACAACGACTTCATCCGCCGCCATCTCGGCGAAAAGCCCGGCCCTATCGTCGAGCTTGAAACAGGACGTCTGCTCGGTCGCCACAAAGGCTATTGGTTCCACACCATCGGGCAGCGAAAGGGCCTCGGTCTCAGCGGAGGACCATGGTTCGTGGTGCGCAAAAACGTGGAGGAAAACACTCTCTACGTGTCGCGCGGCTACGACACCGACAAGCAGTACGGCCGCACCCTGCGGCTGGCCGAAACGCTCTTCATCACCGCCGACCCCTGGGGCGAAGCGGCGCTCGCACCAGAAGGCGTTGAGATTCGCTTCAAAAACCGCCACACACCGGAGTTCCTCCCCGGCCGCATCCGCAACCTCGGAGCACCCGGCGAATATATAGTGGAGGCGCAGGTCGACGTGCAGGGCATAGCCCCCGGGCAGTTCTGCGCCCTCTACGACCCCGCCGCCCGGGTGTGCTTCGGCTCCGGCATCATAACCGGCGCCGCCGCCCCCGACGAACAAACACCCGAAAAAACAACCCTATGGACAGCACAGTAAGCCTCTACGTAATGGGGCTCTCCGTGAGCCAGCTCAAAAGCGGCGCCTACGCCCTCATCCTTGCCGAGGAGAACGGCCCGCGCCGTATTCCTCTGGTAATAGGCGAGGCCGAGGCAAAATCCATCGCCTTGGTGATGGAGGGCATACGCACCCCACGACCTGTCACACACGACCTGTTCGTGACCTTTGCCCACGCTTTCGGAATAAGGATGAAGAAGGTCTTCATCTATAAATTCGAAGACGGCATCTTCTATTCCCAGATTACCTTCTCCGACGACGCCGACCGCGAAGTCGTCATCGACGCCCGCACATCCGACGCCGTGGCCATCGCCATCCGCACCGAGACCCCGATTATGACCCTGGAGTCTATAGTGCAACGTGCAGGTTTCATCATCAGCGACGAGGTGATGAAGTCCGACTCTCAGGACAACGAAGCGGCCGAAGCCAACCAGTCAGAAGGCTCTGACACCGCACCACAGCCATCCTCGGGCTACCACGCCACGCCCAAACTGGAAAACTACACCATCGAGGAGCTTGAGCGTACTCTGGCCGACCTTATCGACCGCGAGGAGTACGAAGAAGCAGATCGTGTGGCCAAAATACTCGAACAAAAACGAAATAAATCATAACCGTAAGATCCAATACCATCATGACTAATTCGGGCACAAAAATCAGACTGTCCACAATGAACTTCCTGGAGTTCGCCGTTTGGGGCTCCTATCTTATCTCAATGGGCATGTACCTGGCTTCCAATGGCCTGGGCGCCGACGTTTTCTGGTTTTACACCGTTCAGGGCCTTGTCTCCATCATCATGCCGGCCTTGATAGGCATCGTCGCCGACCGCTGGATTCCCGCTCAGAAGACTCTAAGTATCTGCCACATAATAGCCGGTGTATTCATGATAGCCACCGGCCTGGTTGCCGCGCGCGACATCGCCGCCACCGGCACCATTAACTTCGCTCCGACCTTTGCGCTCTACACCGTTTCCGTGGCTTTCTTCATGCCTACCATCGGCCTTGTCAACTCGGTGGCCTTCAACGTGCTGGAACAGCGCAGAATGAGCACCGTCACGGACTTCCCGCCAATACGCGTCTTCGGTACGGTGGGCTTCATCTTCGCCGAGCTGCTGGTCAACTTCGTCCCCGTAGGCGACACCACAATCCAGCACTCGGCATGGCAGTTCTACACATCGGGCGCCTTCAGCCTTATCTTGGCGGCATATGCCCTGACTATGCCCAACTGCCCCTGTCGAAAAGGCGAAAACAAGAGTCTTGCCGATGCCCTGGGCATCAAGGCTTTCCGCCTCTTCAAACGCAAGGAGATGGCTATCTTCTTCGTGTTCAGTATGCTGCTTGGCGTTTCCCTGCAGATTACCAACAGCTATGGCTCCGACTTCATCAACTTCTTCTCCGGCCTGCCTGAGTACAGCAATGGCTTCATGGACGGCTGGTGGGCCAACAACCCGACCTTCCTCATCTCCATCAGCCAGTGCGCCGAGGCTCTCTGCATACTTGCCATTCCCTTCTTCCTCAAGCGCTTCGGCATCAAAGGCGTTATGCTGATGGCCATGTTTGCCTGGACGCTGCGCTTCGGTTTCTTCGGTATCGGCAATACCAACTTCCCCGGTGTGGTTTTCCTCATCCTGTCGTGCATCGTCTACGGTGTGGCTTTCGACTTCTTCAACGTTTCCGGCGGCATCTACGTCGACTCTCAGACCGAGCCCTCACAGCGCTCGTCGGCCCAGGGCCTGTTCATGCTTATGACCAACGGCATCGGTGCCTCCGTAGGCACCATCATAGCCGGCTCCTGCGTGGTCAACAAACTCGTCAAGGCTCCCGGCCTCTCGCTCGAGGAACAGCTCACCGGCTGGCATAACTCCTGGCTCATCTTCGCCGCCTACGCTACAGTAGTGGCAATTCTGTTCATCTTCATCTTCCGCAACCCCTCCAAGGGTGCTGATCCCGCCAAGGAAGTGCGTCAGGCCGAGGAGATGCCCGTCGAGGATATTTAATATATATGATTCGCTTCTACGCACCCGATATCGCCGAGCAACCCGTTCTCCCGGAAGTGGAGAGTGGACACGCCGTGCGCGTGCTGCGGCATCGCGAGGGCGACATCCTCGAGGTAGTCGACGGCGCCGGCGCCCTCTACCGCTGCCGGCTGGTGGCCGCCCACCCCAAGCATGCCGCTCTGGAGGTCGAGGAGCGTATCGAATGTCCCAAGGTCTGGAAGCCGACGATCACTCTGGCCGTGGCGCCGACCAAGAACATGGACCGAATGGAGTGGCTCGTCGAGAAGCTCGTCGAAATCGGAATCGACCGCATCGTGCCCCTGCGGTGCGAGCGCTCCGAACGCCGCGAGCTCAAAAGCGAGCGCCTGCGCAAAATCGCAGTGTCGGCCATGAAGCAGAGCCTAAAGGCCATCCTTCCCGCCGTCGACGAGACCACACCGCTGACCGCTTTCCTGCGCGAGGCAGCCTCGATGACCGACACCCAACGCTTCGTGGCGTGGTGCGACGACACCTCCGAGCGTTCCCTACTGGCCAAAACATACACTGCCGGCAGCGACGTCGTCGTCCTCATCGGCCCCGAAGGCGATTTCTCGCCCGCAGAGGTGGCCATGGCCGTCGAAGCCGGATTTGTGCCCGTCACCATGGGCGACAACAGGCTCCGCACCGAGACTGCCGCACTGGTGGCCGTCGATACCATTCACGTTATAAATCAGCTCAAATTCTGACCTACAAGAAAATGGATGCCCTCCGATACCTTACCTCCCGCCCCGGCTTCTTCCTCCTGGCAGGCCCCTGCGTGATTGAGGACCGCGAAACAGTTTTCACCACCGGCGCACGCATAAAGGAAGCCTGCGACCGCCTCGACATTCCATTTGCCCTCAAAGGAAGCTACCGCAAGGCCAACCGCAGCCGTCTGGACTCTTTCAGCGGCATAGGCGACCTCGAGGCGCTCAAAATACTTGCCGACGCCGGCCGCGAGCTCGGTGTGCCCACCGTGACCGATATCCACGAGCCGCAGGAGGCCGCCATGGCTGCCGAGTTTGCCGACATACTCCAGATTCCGGCCTTCCTCTGCCGCCAGACCGACCTGCTGGCTGCCGCCGCACGAACCGGAAAGACGGTCAACATCAAGAAAGGCCAGTTCCTGGCGCCCCAGTCGATGCATTTCGCCGTCGAGAAGGTGCGAGGTTGCGGCAACGACAGCGTGTGCGTCACCGAGCGCGGTGTGTCGTTCGGCTACGGCGACCTCATCGTCGACTATCGCGGCATCCCCGAGATGCAGCAGAGCTGCCGATGCCCCGTAATTGTAGACTGCACACACTCCCTGCAGCAGCCCAACACGGCCTGCGGAGTAACCGGCGGCCGACCTGACCTCATCGAGACCATAGCGCGCGCCGCCGTGGCTACCGGCGCCGACGGCCTCTTCATGGAGACCCATCCCGACCCCGCACGCGCCAAGAGCGACGGCGCCAACATGCTGCGCCTCGACTTGCTCGAGCCGCTGCTGGAGCGTCTGAAGGCTATACGTACCACTATCGACTCTTTCTGAGCCATTTCCCCGACTATGAAACTAACGTCACATATTGCAATCTTTGCCGCAGCCTGCCTGATGGCTTGCTCTGCCGCCGCTCAGTCCGGCATCCGCAACCCCATGACCCAGGCCGTGCTCCAGGTCTATGAGGAGGAACTCCGCGAAAATCCCGCCAACTACTCCGTTCTGCTAAACCGCGCCGAGGAGTATTTCCGCCACGACGAATTTGCCCGCGCCCTGGACGACATCAACCGCGCCCTCGAAGTAATTCCGGCCGGCGAAACCGAAACCCTGCTCCACGCACGCATGCTCCGAGCAGGTATCTACAATCAGACTCATCGCGCCGCACAGGCTCTCGAAGACCTCAATGCCGCTCAGCAGCTGGCGCCCAACTCATACCCCGTGATGATTCAGAAGGCCAACACGGAGCTCGCCCTCGAGCAGTACGCCCAGGCCAAGGCCGACTATCAGCGCGCTAACCGAATCAACCCCCGTGGTTCGCAGGTCTACATAGGTCTGGCCAAGGTGGCCGTCAAGGAAAACAATATGGGTGTGGCCAACGAGATGCTCGAGTCGGCCGTAAACCTCGACCCCAACAACCTTCAGACATACCTCAGCCGCGCCGAAGTGCGCAAGGCGATGAACAACCACAACGGCGCTGTCGAAGACCTCATCGTGGCAATGAGCATAGACTCCGAGAATCCCCGCGCCATGACGGCCCTGGTCGAGTACGGCGCAACAAACTATCCCGCCGTGATGGCAGGCCTGAGCAACGCCGTCTCCACAGCGCCCCAGGTAGGTATGTACCGCTATCTGCGCGCCGGTATCGCCCAGGGTCACTACCACTATCTGGCCGCCCTGCAGGACTATGAGACCCTGGTCGCCAACCGCATCTACAACTACTACGGCATCTACGCCTCCATGGCCGAATGTCAGTTCGCCCTGGGCCGCTACGACGCCGCCCTCAACAATATCGACTATGCACTCGGCATGGCCCGCAATCCCTCGGCGACATACTTCGCCCTGCGCTCGCGTATTCTGCGCGCTTTGGGGCGAAATGAAGAGGCCGTTGCCGCTGCCGCCGACGCCACCGCCGCCGACCGCAACAGCTGCGACGCCCTGATGGAGCTCGCAATGGCCTACGTCGCCACCGGGCGCTACGACGACGCCGTGGCTCTCCTTGGCGAGGCTGCCATGAACGATGCCGACGACCCACGCTTCCCCATGCTCCGCGGCTGGGTGCTCCGGAAGTATCTCAACGACGAGCAGGGCGCCCTGGGACAGTTCCGCAAAGTTGCCGATATGGACCAGTTCTACCTCGACAATCCCCGCTCGCTCAAGGGTTTCGCGCTCTTTCTGCTCGGACAGCGCGACGAAGCAATGCGTTGGATGGACAACATCCTGCAGCATGCCGCCGACACCGATGGCCTCATCCACTACTACGGCGCCTGCTTCTACTCCCTGGCCGGCGAGAACGAAAAGGGCCTCGAGTGCACCACAAAGGCCCTCGATTTGGGATATGCGAACTACTTCGACTGGACCGAACGCCACGAAGGATATGTCAACGTGGCTTCTCTTCGCGACGACCTCCGCTTCCTCCAGATTCTGAACCGGCACAACGCTATATTCGGTATTGAGTAGGTTCGTTAATATGAGTTAAAGCATGTAACCTTTTGACTTTTCACGTGTCTAATACATATATAAGGTAAAGATTCATTTCTTTAAGGTTTACATCTTTTTTTCATAATTGATTGACACTACTGAAACAGCAAACACCGCCGGAGCATCTGTGAAGTTGCGCCGGCGGTGATGATTTTTCTGCACTCGTTTGTTATAATGGTATAACAGACCCCTAAAACACCGCGAACAATGATAATAGCTTCTCAAAAACGCAAGGAAAACATAGCCGAGTACCTCATTTATATGTGGCAGATAGAGGACCTCATCCGCATGCACAAACTCGACATCGAAAGCATCCGCCGACATATCATAGAGAAGTTCCCGGCCGAAAAGTCGCTCCTGAAGCAGATGGAGCAGTGGTACGAGAGTCTCATCGACATGATGCGCCGCGAGGACGTTGTCGAAAAGGGACATCTCCAGATGAACAAAAACATCATCGGCGACCTGGCCGACCTAAACCGCCGCGTGCTCGCCGACCCTCGCTTCGACCATTACCGAAACGAGTACTACCGGACCTTGCCATACATCGTGGAACTTCGCTCCAAGAGCGCCGGCGAGCCCGCCGGCGAAATAGAAACCTGCTTCAACGCTCTCTACGGTATTCTGCTGCTGCGCCTGCAGCACAAGGAAATTTCGGAGGACACCACTAAGGCCGTCGACCAAATCTCGAAGTTTATCGCACTGCTGGCCAAGTATTTCTACCTCGACGAACACGACAAACTCTTCACGGACGACAAAACCGACCCAAAGTAATGAAAGAGGGCCTTATGAATGCTGATGAAGAGGCCCTGAGATGATATGGAGCGACGGCTTCAGCCGTCGCCCACCCCGCAAAGTCGGGATTCCCGTTGAAAACGAGGACCCCGCCGGGGTCCTTGCCTGACTGTGCGTGGCGGACGGGCCCACTCAGAAGGCCATATACTCGCGGGGGTCGAGGGAGGTGCCGTTGTGCCACAGCTCGAAGAGCATGGCGCTGCGGGGGCTCGTGTGGGCTATGCGCTGGCCCGGCTCGACGCGCTGGCCGCGCTCGACGAACACATCGCCAACGCCGGAATAGACGCTCACGAAGTCGTTGGGGTGCTGCACCACTATGGTGCTTGTGCCCTCAGGGCTGAAGTAAACGCCCGTAACGGTGCCTCGGTAGATAGTGCTCACCGGAGCCGCACGGTGAGCGTTGATGCTCAGTCCGCCCCCGGCAACGGCCGTGGTCTGCGCCGACTGCGCCACCGGCGGGCTGAACACCATGCCCTCGGCGGCTATGGGAGCAAGGACGGACAGATTGAAGCGGTTCTGCTCGTCGTAGGCGCGCACGAAGGCGCGCTCGGCCTCTCCTGCCGCCGGCAGCGTGTCGGGACCCGTGGTAGGAGCGATGGCGTGTGGTGGGGCCTGCGTGACGCTGTCGGGCTCGTCGCCCCGAAGTATGGCCGACACATTGTCGAGATACTGCTGGCGGACGCGGATTGCACGCTCCAGCGAGTCCACTCGCAAAGCCGAGGCCTGGTATTTAACGCGCATGTCGGCCGGAAGGCTTCCCGGGATGATGTGTCGCACCGGAGTGTAGGCCATAACGACGAAAATAAGTGCAGCCAGAGCCGCCACGCACCCTATGCTCACCGCCCACACCTTGGCGCGACCCATCCGAACACTCCAAACGCGGTTAAAAGTGTTCTCGTTGATGAAGTCAAGACGGTATCGTTGAGGATTGCGGGTGCTCAAGGGTGTAGGTGTTAGGTTATTGAGGCAAAGCGGAGGCTATTGCGCGGCGCGACTCGTCCATCAGCGACGTAAGCTCGTGGCGTCCCTCGGGACCCGGCTGGATGGGGCGGTGTATGGTCAGGGTTATGGTGCCGTAGCGCGGAAGCAGGGCCGAGCGCGGCATAACGTCGTAGGCGCCGTCGATGGTCACCGGGACCACCGGCAGATTGAACTCCATAGCGAGCTGGTAGGCGCCACGGCGGAATGAGTGGAGCTTGCCGTCGGGTGTCCGCGACCCTTCCGGGAAGACTACCACGCTCATGCCGCCGGCGAGTTGCTTCTCGGCCGTCGCCATGGTGCGGCGCACCGCCGCCGGAGTGGAGTTGTCGACGTAGATATGGCCCGATACCTTGCAGCTGTAGCCTACAAGGGGTATCTTGCTGAGGCCTTTCTTCATCATCCACCGGAAATTATGACCCAGATAGCCGTAGACGGCGAAGATGTCGTAAGCACCTTGATGGTTGGCCACAAAGACGTAGCTTGTGCCCTGACTGATGTTTTCGCGGCCGCGAACGCGAACGCGAACCATCGACAGCACGCAGAATATGCGCGCCCACCAGTGAGGAAACCAGTAGCCCGCCCAACGACCCATGCCCAGAATACTGAACACTATGGTGATGCTGGCCGTGAGAATGGTGGCCAACAACAGTAGGGGCCACATTATAGTGAATTGGTAGATGCGGTAGAAAAACATTGCCATGGCAGTAAGGAGGCGGGAGTGGGCTGCGTGCCGGCCTCCGCCTCGCAAAAATACAAAAAAAAACCGACATTGCACCCTGCAACTTTAAAATAGGGCGCTTTCAGATATTTTTTGTAATTTTGGGGCGATATGACAAAGAACGAACCAACTATGCCTCCGGTGGGCGCCGAAACGGCCCCACGGCGACCTTTTACCTTCGACCGAGTGGTGCGCATACTCATCGGTGTGGCCGTTTTGGTGGCCGCCGTGTGGCTTGTGAACATCCTCAAGTCTGTCCTTCTGCCGTTTTTGATTGCATGGCTGATAGCATATCTTCTGGAGCCGTTTGTGCAGTACAATATCCGGCTGCTCGGTGTGCGCCGGCGTTGGTTGCCCGTTTTCATGACTCTTTTCGAAATGTGCCTGATTGGGTGCGTGCTGGGCATTTTCCTGGTGCCGTCCATAATCCGCGAAACGCACCAGGTGGCCGATTTTGTGGCACGCTATGCCAATGCCGGCACCGAAATCCCCTTCATTCCGCCGGTAGTCCACCAGTTCTTGCAGCAGAATATCGACTTTGAGCTCATTGCCCGCGAACTCACCCGCGAGGACATCACCAGTGTGATCGACTTCATCGGCGAGTTCTTGATCAGCGGCTTCAATATTGTCATGGGCGTGGTGAGCTGGTTCATAACCTTGCTCTACCTCGTATTCATCATGCTCGACTATGAGCGCCTCCTCAAAGGCTTCCGACGGCTGGTGCCTCCAAAGTATCGCGAAACAACATTCCGCATCGGAAACGACATCAAGGACTCCATGAACCACTATTTTCGCGGTCAGGCGCTGGTGGCACTCATTGTGGGCGTGCTGTTCTGCATTGGTTTCGCTATCGTCGGGCTGCCGATGGCCGTGGTGCTCGGGCTTTTCATAGGCCTGCTCAACATGGTGCCTTACCTTCAACTTATTTCGCTCATTCCCACTACATTGCTCTGCCTGGTTAGCAGCGTCGACAGTGGCGCCCAGTTCTGGCCCCTGTGGTGGAGTTGCATGCTGGTCTACATAGTGGTGCAGTGCATACAGGACCTTTTCCTCACTCCCAAAATAATGGGAAAGACAATGGGGCTCAACCCGGCCGTTATTCTGCTTTCGCTTTCGGTGTGGGGCACTCTATTCGGTTTCATCGGACTCATAATCGCACTGCCGCTCACAACCCTCCTGCTGGCCTACTACAACCTCTACATCACCTCCCGCGAAGACGGCGAAACCCCTTCCGAGCACAAAGAAGATTCCGACGCCTTCCGCCGCATGATCGACGAGCCCTAACGCCCCCGACAGCTGATATGGAGTGACGGCTTCAGCCGTCACCGACGCGCCGTGGCATTCTTCTTTTTCGCGGAAGTTTCCCTTCGGGAAATGGCGAGGGCTGAAGCCCTCGGTCCATACGTTGGCGACGCTTTTTTCGCTGGCGCTATGGAGTGACGGCTTCAGCCGTCACCGACGCGCCGGTGCATTCTTCTTTTCGCGGAAGTTTCCCTTCGGGAAAGGGCGAGGGCTGAAGCCCTCGGTCCATACGTTGG
>ENA-ORLW01000502-ORLW01000502.1-human-gut-metagenome-genome-assembly--contig:-NODE-502-length-55581-cov-19.878567_pt1 | contig 55581 bp, 35 predicted proteins | sample MGYA00243017_ERZ508829 | MGnify/ENA primary metagenome ERZ508829 (study PRJEB26277, sample SAMN04329776) | human gut metagenome | biome: human-associated habitat | host: Homo sapiens | place: USA...
AAACTTGTCAAAGAACTCTTTGGCTACGAGGCCGGAGCCGCTTAGCCACATATCTAATTTTTTAACGAACTATTGTTGTAATTTAGATTTTGAATATCAATATTGGGATGGGAAAATTACAGACTGGTATACGACCCAATATGGAATCGATTTGTTCATAGATGGAAAATGCATGTGCTCGGTTCTAAGTATAGAAGGACTGCCGACTAATTCGTTGTACAAGTTATTTGAATTTGAGTATACTCTTTCACCCGAACCGCTGTACATATATACCGCTTGTTTCAACGGGGCCGACCTCATCTGGGATAAAGAAATAGACGAAGATGAGTATGAATAGACCCAGGCTGTGAAAGTTTATCTACAATTTTCTATTCAGCCTAAGAGCAAATATCGCACTTTAGATTGCAGCCCTGAGTTCGCATCGTGCGCACGCAGGGGCGCTTGCAAGGGGGGTTAATAAAGAAAAATTTCGGCAAATAGTTGGGGAGTTGTGGGATAATTCTTAAATTTGCACACCGAATGCCTTGTGCAGCCGGGAGAACACAAATTCAATCCGAAAGAACAAACAATTCACAAATCAATAAAAACTTCATCATTTTATGTGGTTAACATGCTCATCTATAGGACGTAAGTTCGTGATGGCCCTCACCGGCGTCTGCCTCGTCCTATTTGTAACGTTTCACTGCCTGATGAATTCAGTAGCCCTGTTCTGGCCGGGAGCATACAATGCTATCTGTCAGTTCCTTGGCGCCAACTGGTATGCGCTTGTGGCCTCGATGGGTCTTGCAGCGCTGTTCATCATCCACATCATCTATGCCCTGTGGCTGACGGTTCAGAACCGCAAGGCCCGTGGCAATGACCGCTACGCCGTCAACAGCCGTCCTCCGCAGGTAGAATGGTCTTCGAAGAACATGCTCGTACTGGGCATCGTGGTAGTAGCCTTCCTTGGTCTTCACCTGGTACAGTTCTGGGCCAAGATGCAGCTTCAGGAGCTGCGCAGCCACGAGCTGACGGCCTTCCCGGTAGTGGAGGGTGTTCCTGCCGACCCGCAGTACGGCACCATCTTCCTTCAGATGGCCTTCTCGCAGTGGTGGACGCTGGTTGTTTATATCATCGGCTTCGTAGCGCTGTGGTTCCACATGAACCATGGTTTCTGGAGCATGTTCCACACCGTTGGTTGGGACAGCAATATCTGGATTGAGCGCCTCAAGAAAATCGGCTGCTGGTGGACCTCCATCGTAGTGGCTCTGTTCATCGCCCAGGCCATTGTCTTCACCGTGCAGGCCAACAAGAAGTACTACACCACCGACGAAGCACTCAAGGTTCAGTACGTAGAGGGTCTTACCGAGCACGTGCAGCCCCTGGTGGAGGAATTCCTTCAGGAGTATCAGCCCGTTATGCAGCAGGCTCAGATGACAGGCTCGGAGCTGCCCATCCAGAACTTCATCCAGCAGAAGGGCGACTACTATATGAGCCGCCTGGAGCCGGCCGTCAATGCCGCAGTGGCCATGAACGCAACGGACGCAAACCAGTTCCTGATTTACGCCTACCAGATCGTTCAGCAAATCAACCACTACCGCCCGTCGCTGCAGCCCGCCCAGCAGGTGCCCGCAGTAGCGCTGCCGGAAGCCGTTGAAGAAACCGAAGTGGAAGTAGAACCTACAAACGAATAATCCCTACTCAGAGATATGGCACAGAAAATCAACCTTGAGGGCATGATCGATTCCAGTCCTATCATGAAGGACTTCGCCGATATCGAATCGTGCAAACTCCCGGAGTACCAGATAGACTCCAAAATCCCGGAAGGTCCAATCGCTGAGAAATGGACCAACTACAAAGCCCACCAGCACCTTGTAAACCCCGCCAACAAGCGCAACCTCGACATCATCGTAGTCGGTACCGGTCTTGCCGGCGCCTCCGCCGCCTCCACTCTGGGCGAGATGGGTTTCAACGTCTATAACTTCTGCATCCAGGACAGCCCCCGCCGCGCGCACTCCATCGCCGCACAGGGTGGCATCAACGCTGCCAAGAACTATCAGAACGACGGTGACTCGGTCTACCGTCTGTTCTACGACACTGTCAAGGGCGGCGACTTCCGCTCCCGCGAGGCCAACGTCTACCGTCTGGCCGAGGTGAGCAACAACATCATCGACCAGTGCGTGCAGCAGGGCGTTCCCTTCGCCCGCGAGTACGGCGGTCTGCTGGCCAACCGCTCCTTCGGCGGCGCTCAGGTTAGCCGTACGTTCTACGCCAAGGGTCAGACCGGCCAGCAGCTGCTGCTGGGCGCCTACTCCTCGCTGAACCGCCAGATCCAGAAGGGCACCGTGCGTTCCTTCAACCGCCGCGAGATGCTCGACATCGTAATCATCGACGGCCGCGCACGAGGCATCATCGTCCGCAACCTCATCACCGGCGAAATAGAGCGCTATGCCGCCCACGCCGTTGTTCTGGCCACCGGTGGCTATGGTCGCGCTTTCTTCCTGAGCACCAACGCCATGGGCTGCAACGGCTCCGCCGCCGTGCAGGCCTTCAAGAAGGGCGCCTACCTTGCCAACCTCGCCTTTACGCAGATTCATCCCACCTGTATCCCCGTTCACGGCGAAGACCAGAGCAAGCTCACCCTGATGAGCGAGTCGCTTCGCAACGACGGCCGCATCTGGGTGCCCAAAAAGAAAGAGGACGCCGAAGCCATCCGCGCCGGCAAGAAGAAACCTACCGACATTCCCGACGAAGACCGCGACTTCTATCTGGAGCGCCGCTATCCCGCCTTCGGCAACCTCTGCCCGCGCGACATCGCCTCGCGCGCCGCTAAGGAACGCTGCGACGCCGGCTACGGCGTAGGTACCGGCAACGCCGTATACCTCGACTTCAAGTACGCCATCGAGCGTCTGGGCGAAGACGTTGTCCGCGACCGCTACGGCAACCTCTTCGACATGTACCAGATGATTTCGGACGACAACCCCTACCACACCCCGATGATGATCTTCCCCGCTTCCCACTACACCATGGGCGGCATCTGGGTAGACTACGAGCTTCAGACCTCGATCAAGGGTCTGTTCGCTATCGGCGAGTGCAACTTCTCCGACCACGGTGCAAACCGCCTCGGTGCTTCCGCTCTTATGCAGGGTCTTGCCGACGGCTACTTCGTGCTCCCCTACACCATGCAGAACTACCTGAGCGACCAAATCAAGGTGCCCCGCTTCCGCACCGACGCTCCCGAGTTCGACCAGGCAGAGAAGAACGTGCGCGAGCGCATCGAGCGTCTGATGAAAATCGGCGGCACTAAGAGCCCTGACGAAATCCACAAGCGCCTGGGCCACGTGATGTGGAACCTGGTGGGCATGGGACGCACCCTGCAGAGCCTTGTCCGCGCCGTCGACGAAATCGAAGAAGTGCGCAAGGAATTCTACAGCGACCTGCGCGTTGTAGGCCGCGCCGACGACCTCAACACCGAGCTCGAAAAGGCACTCCGCCTGGAGGACTTCCTGGTAATCGCCAAGATGATGGCCATCGACGCCCTCAACCGCAACGAAAGCTGCGGCGCTCACTTCCGCGAAGAGTACCAGACTCCCGACGGTGAAGCCGCACGCCGCGACGACGAATACATGTACGTAAGCTGCTGGAAATACACCGGCGACAACGAGAAGCCCGTTCTGCTCAAGGAACCCCTCAAGTACGAGGCTATCCAGGTGCAGACCCGCAACTATAAATCCTGATTCCGAACCACGTGGCCGCTTCCGGGCGGCCTGTCAGACAAAGTAAACTTCAAAAATGGAAAATACAATCAGCGTAAAACTGAAAATATGGCGTCAACGTGGTCCCAAGGAAAAAGGCCAGTTCGTCAACTACTCGCTCGACAACGTTTCCACCGGCAGCTCCTTCCTGGAGATGCTCGACATGCTCAACCAGCAGCTCGTTGAGAAAGGCGAGGAACCCGTTGTCTTCGACAGCGACTGCCGCGAAGGCATCTGCGGCATGTGCTCTCTGTACATCAACGGCCATCCCCATGGCCCGGTGCAGGGCATCACTACCTGCCAGCTCCACATGCGTAAGTTCAACAACGGCGACACCATCACCATCGAGCCCTGGCGCTCGGCGGCTTTCCCCGTGATCCGCGACCTTATGGTCGACCGCAACGCCTTCGACAAAATCCAGCAGGCCGGCGGCTACGTCAGCTTCAACTGCGGCGGTGCTCAGGATGCCAACAACCTGCCCATCAGCAAGGAAGTTGCCGACACTGCCATGGATTCGGCAACCTGCATAGGCTGCGGCGCATGCGTGGCAGCATGCAAGAACGGTTCCGCCATGCTCTTCGTATCGGCTAAGGTAAGCCAGTTCGCTCTGCTGCCCCAGGGTCAGGTGGAGCGCAAACGCCGCGCCCGCGCCATGGTACGCAAGATGGACGAACTCGGCTTCGGCAACTGCACCAACACCGGTGCCTGCGCCGCTGAGTGCCCCAAGAACATCCCGCTGAGCAACATCGCACGCCTCAACCGCGAATTTATCGTGGCAAAGTGCAGCGAGTAAGGCTTTAGCTCCCTCCATAAAGCGGGCGCCCCGACGCGGGCGCCCGCTCTTTTTTAAGAAGCCTGTAAAACAAAAGGGGACCTCGGGCCGTTTTAATTTCGTTAAATCACTTTCAACTATTCATCACGCTTAGCCATGAGGGCTTTAAAGTGCTTTTTTATCCTACTGTCTCTCTTTCTGACGGCAGCCCCTGCGTCCCGAGCCGGGACGCAGGGCCCGCACCAGAGCGTCGGCCTGGTGCTCAGCGGCGGCGGCGCCAAGGGTATTGCCCACGTTGGCGTCATCAAAGCTTTCGAAGACAACGGAATACCCATCGACTACGTGTCCGGCACCAGCATGGGAGCCATCATCGGCGCGCTCTACGCCTGCGGCTACACTCCCGAGGAGATGATGGCTTTGCTGACCTCGCAGTACTTCGCAAACCTCTCCACGGGTACCCTCGACCCCTCGCTGGAGTACTACTTCACGCGCGAACCCGCCTCCCCGCGCATGTTCAAGATTCCGCTGGGTACCTCCGGAACCCCCGACTCTGTTTTCAACCCTCAGAGCCTGATTAACCCCATGCCGATGGACTTCGGCTTCATGGAGATTTTCGCGCCTTACACCGCCCAGTGCGGCGGCGACTTCAACCGCCTTATGGTGCCCTTCCGCTGCGTGGCTTCCGACGTGGTGGGACGCCGGGCATACGTGATGCGCGGCGGCTCGCTGGCTTCGAGCGTGCACGCTTCGATGAGCTTTCCGCTCATATTTCAGGCAACCCGCATCGACGGCACCATTCTCTACGACGGGGGCATCTACGACAACTTTCCGGTCGACGTGATGCGCCGTGACTTCGCTCCTTCCATCGTACTGGGCATCGACGTCGGCACTCCCGACAAAGGTGAACCCAATTCATATATGCGCCAGCTCGACCTGTTGGTGACCGAGCCGCAGAACAAAGAAATCCCCGACTCGGTAGGTATGCGCATCCACGTTGACCTCAGCGACTTCAGCTTGCTCGACTTCCCGATGGCGCAGGCCATCTACGAGCGAGGCTACCGTCGCGCTCTCGAAATGATGGACTCGGTCAAGGCCCGCGTCCATACCCGGGTCGCCCCCGATGCAAGGCGTCTCAAGCGCGCCATGTTCAAAAGCCGCACTCCATATCTGCGCTTCGACAGCGTGAGCGTCGTCGGCGGCACGCCGGCGCAAAATGAGTATGTGCGCTACCTCTTCCGACCCTCCAAGGGCTGCGACACCATCGGCTCCGACCATGCCCGACTCGCTTTCTACCGCGCCCTGTCGTCGGGGAAGTTCTCCATGCTCCATCCGCAGGCCTTCTACAACGATACCACCGGACTGTTCCGCATGGACATCCACACTCAGGTTAAAAGCCGCTTCAGCGCAGGCTTCGGCGGTTATATCACCTCCACGAACAATAGTTTTCTATATCTTAGCGCCGAGTACCGCAGTCTGAGTTTCAGCTCCGTCAATACCTCTTTGGAGGCATGGATCGGTCAAAGCTACATGGCGGGGCTGCTTCGCGGAAGCATCTTCCTCCACACTCCCCTGCCCTCTGCATTCTTCTTTGAGGCTTCGGCCCAGCGCCGCCGCTATTCGCAGACCGACCGCATTTTCTACCGCGACGACGAGCCCGCCGCCGTTGCCGCCCACCAGTACTTCGGCAAAATAGGCTTCTCGCTGGCCGCCGGCCGCAGCGGCAGCCTCGACGCCGGTATCGGCGTGGGCCACCTGTACAACTCTTTCTACGGCAACCTCGCCGATGCCGTCGATCTGACCAAGGGCCGCGACGGCATAAAACTCAATCTGGGCCAAGTATTCGTCAAGTACAGCACTTCGACCCTCGACCATGTGAGCTACCCCACATCAGGCCGCAGCCTGACAGTCTGCGCGGCCGGTGTCGGCGGCCGCTCCCATTTCGACAGCCGGACCATGCCCACCCTGGAGGACACCAACCGGCGCCGATTCTGGGCGCGAGCCTCCGCCGACTACCGCAACTACCTGACCGTGACCCGCAAATGGGCATTGGGTATCGAGGCCTCGTCGGTGCTCACCTCCATGCCGCTGCTCGAAAGCTATTACGCCGCCAAGAGCGTATCACCGGTGTTCACGCCAACCCCGGCCAGCAACAACAACTTCCACGCCGGCTATCGCAACAACAGCTTCGTGGCCGCCGGGCTCGTGCCGGTATGGATTCCACGCGACGGCCTCACCGTGCGCCTCAACGCCTACGCCTACATGCCCCTGCGACGCATCCTCGAAGTACCCGGAGGAGCCGCCCGCTACAGCAAGCACTGGTTCGGCACAGTCGACTTCTTCGGCGAGCTCGCCGTGAACTACCGCCTGCCCTTTGCCGACGTCACCGCCTACGGCAACTACGACGGCACCCGCGGCCGCTTCAACTTCGGTCTCTCCCTGGGCATGTATATCACCGCACCCAAATTCCTCTGAGGAATTGATAATTGATAATCGGGATTCATCGCGGGTCATCACGATTTATCCCGGTTCCACGCGGTTTATCCCCATTTATCGGGATTTATCAGCGTCCGGGATGCCGGATTCGGAGTTTTTTGAGTAATTTTGCGTATGGAAAAGAAGTACGACACGCCGGTGCTGGTGCTTGGCGCCGGAAATATCGGCTCCGCCATGGCGCGGGGCATTGCGGCCGGTGGTCGCAAAGTGGTGGTTTACAACCGTTCGCTGGGCCGCCTGAAGGCTTTTGAGGGCGCCGAAAACATCGAGTGCACAACAAATATCGACCAAGCGCTCGCTGCCGTGCCCTGGCTGGCCTTGATTTGCGTGGAGACGGAGGCTGTAGCAGAATTAGCCGCCGCTATCGCTCCGCATGCCGCCGCAAAGGGTATGATTGTGGGCTCCTGCGCGGCCGTACCTACCATTGCCGACATCGAGCAGGCCTTGGCCATTGCCGATGCCCGGATAGCCCGCGTGCTGCCCAATATTGCCGCCACATGCGGAAGTAGCGTCAACCTGCTGGCCCATAAAGGTCTGGACGAAGCCGACCTCGCCGCCCTCCACAGCGCCCTGGAGCACACCGGAAGCACATTCGACGTGCCCGAACGCCTCTTCGGCCCGGCTATGAGCCTGAGCAGCTGTGGGATAGCCTTTGCCCTGCGCTACGTTCGCGCTCAGACCGAAGCCGCTGTAGCACTTGGCATGGCTCCGGCGCTGGCGGCAAGCATATGCGGCGCCACCCTGGCCGGAACCGCCGCTCTGGTTGCCACCGGAGAGCATCCCGAAGCACTCGTCGACCGCGTCACAACCCCCGGCGGCCTGACTATACGCGGCCTCAACGCCATGGAGGACGCCGGTTTCACCCGCGCCGTAATGGCAGGCGTAAAAAATGCAGTACGATGAACAAAGTAATCCTACTTGGCAACGTCGGCCACGACCCGCGCATGCGCATGGCCGGCGAAGTGCCACTGGCCGAATTCAGCCTCGCCACCAACGAGCACCGACGCACACGAGGCGCCGACGGGCGCGAAACCGACACTGAGATAACCGAGTGGCACCGAATCGTCATGATGGGCCGCGCCGCCGAGTACGCCGAGAAATACATCCGAAAGGGAACTCGTCTGCTCGTCGAAGGCAAACTGCGCACCCGCGTCTGGGAGGACCACAACACCCTCAAACACTCCGTGACCGAAATCTACGTCGACTCCTTCGAACTCCTCCCACGCGGCCAATAAACGCACCGACACTTGCTACAACGTTTTTGCAGCAAAAATCAAAAAAAGAGATATCTAAGTCCTATTGTCTGGAGATAGTCAACTTTTTGATTCAAATAAAATTGACCAAGCACTTACCCCATTATTTTTAATTTGGAGTAGCGCACTTAAAATCCCAACTATAAGGAATGAACTAATACATTCAAACGCCGAGTTTGTCACACTTGAAGCAATTATACCCACAATAGGGAGACCAGCACATATTAGAACATAGCCCCATCTGATTTTCGCCAATATTAGGGCCACACCTAAAACCTTTATTCCCTCTGAGATGAGGTTCAGCGTGCTAAGAGTGTGATTTACATATTGAATTTCAAGTCCCTCAAAATAGATTACTTCCGGTAAAGTAAGAGCTCGGATATTCATAAAAAATCTTATAAGCGAGAATATCACCCATAAAGACATAATCAAACAAAAGAAACCGTTATAAGATAGAGTGCCTTCTTCTTGATTGCTAGAAGAATTGTAGGTTTCTCCGTTTTCAAGGACTACATTAATATATTTTTCTCTCGGGTCTTTATTAGCCATAGAATAATTATTTTCCCACAAAATTACTAAAAATAGCACGTTGTAGAAAATTTTTATTTATGTTTTAAAACATCTATTATTTTCATAATACACTCATAATACACTCATATTGTCCGATCTGCATACTGATTAATCAAAGATTAATTAAACTAGGCCAATACACAGGCCCAATAAACGAGCCGACAAAAGATTGGTTTGTTATTCCGGCAAAAAATCAGTAACTTTGCAGCCTAAAACGAACAACACCATCACAACAGTATGATAAACGCTCAAGACATCAAGAACGGCACCTGCATCCGCATGGACGGCCGTCTTTACTTCGTCATCTCCTTCCTCCACGTAAAACCCGGCAAGGGCAACACCTTTATGCGCACCAAGCTCAAGGACGTGGTTGACGGCCGTGTGCTCGAGCGCCGCTTCAACATCGGTGAGAAGCTCGAGGACGTGCGCGTGGAACGCCGCCCCTACCAGTATCTCTACACCGACGGCGACTCCGACATCTTCATGAACAACGAGACCTACGAGCAGATTCCCATCAACAAGGCTCTGGTTGCCGGCGCTGAATATATGAAGGAAGGCGACACCGTCGAGGTTGTTTCCGACGCTTCGACCGACACTGTCCTCTACGCCGAAATGCCCCTGATTGTGCCCCTGGAAATCACCTACACCGAACCCGGCATCAAGGGCGACACCGCCACCAACACTCTCAAGCCCGCCACCCTGGAGACCGGCGCCGAAATCCGCGTGCCCCTCTTCTGCAACATCGGCGACAAGGTGCGCGTCGACACCCGCGACGGTTCCTACGTAGAGCGCGTAAAAGCATAAGGACAATTCATATCCTCAACCATACTGCGGGCGCCCCGACCGGGGGTGCCCGCTTTTTGTGCGAACGTTTCGGGGCGCGGAGGCGTTTTATAGTAAGCAACTAACTTACTCAGCTATGAAAAGTAACCTCGCCATAATAGCTGCCGCAGCCCTGGCAATGGCCATGACTTCCTGCTCCGACCTCGGTTTCGGGGTCGACGTCGGCACCGGCGGCGCTTCGCCTTATCTCTACGGCAGCAGCGGCCCATTCTACGGCGGCTTCTCCGGCAGCCCTTACTTCGGGCTGGATTTCCCCTTCGGGTACTATGGTGACTACACACCCTCGGCACCTCCCGTGGTCGGCAACGGCCCCGGCAGCATTTTCAACCCCAATCCCGCGCCCAATCCGCGCCCGCCGCGCCTGCCAAACATCAACGGCAGCAACCCCGGCATCCAGATTCCTTCCGGCGGCCTGATTCCCGGTGCCGGCGCCGGTGTGCGCCCCGGAAACGGCGGTCTGCCATCGGGCACACCCGTAGTCTCAAACCCGCCGTCAGTACCTACCGGCCAGCCTACCCGAGGCAGATAATTTGGAAGAGGCGCTCAAACGTGCGTTTGCCCGAACGGGGATTTTTTTGTAATTTTGCACTTTGGCAGGTCGTTTCGACCTTCCGATAACATAATTGCAAACCGACTTTTAACATATACCCCTAATGGCACTTCAATGCGGCATCGTGGGCCTTCCCAATGTAGGCAAGTCCACTCTGTTCAACTGTTTGTCCAACGCCAAGGCGCAGAGCGCCAACTTTCCTTTCTGCACCATCGAGCCCAACGTGGGCGTAATAACCGTGCCCGACGACCGTCTGACCCGGCTCGTCGAAATGTGCAATCCGCGCTCCGTAGTGCCCGCCACCGTCGAAATTGTCGACATAGCCGGCCTCGTCAAAGGCGCCTCAAAGGGTGAAGGCCTGGGCAACAAATTCCTGGCCAACATACGCGAAACCGACGCCATAATCCACGTGCTCCGCTGCTTCGACGACGACAACATCACCCACGTCGACGGCTCCGTAAACCCCGTGCGCGATAAGGAAATCATCGACTACGAACTCCTGATCAAAGACCTCGAAACCGTCGAAAGCCGTATTGCCAAAACACTCAAGCAAGCCCAGACCGGCGGCGACAAGGTGGCCAAAATGCAGTACGAAGTGCTCCGCCAGATCAAAGAGGCCCTCGACAAGGGCCAACCCGCACGCTCGGTCAGCTTCGACAGCCCCGACGAACAGAAATTTGCCCGCGAGCTCTTCCTGCTCACCTCCAAGCCCGTGCTCTACGTTTGCAACGTCGACGATGCGTCGGCCGTCGACGGCAATAAATACGTCGATGCCGTCCGCGAAGCCATCGCCAACGAAGGCGCCGGCCTCCTCATCGTGGCCGCCGCCACCGAGAGCGACATCGCCGAGCTCGAAACCTATGAGGAGCGCCAAGAGTTCCTTCAGGAAATGGGCCTCGAGGAAAGCGGCGTGAGCCGACTCATCCGCGCAGCCTACTCGCTGCTCGACCTCCAGACTTTCTTCACCGCCGGCTCCGACGAGGTGCGCGCCTGGACTTTCCGCCGCGGCAGCAAAGCGCCCAAATGCGCCGGTATCATCCACACCGACTTCGAAAAGGGTTTCATCCGCGCTGAAGTAATCAAGTACGAAGACTTCACCACCCTCGGTGGCGAAAGCGCCGTGCGCGACGCCGGCAAAATGGCCGTCGAAGGCAAGGAATACGTCGTGCAGGACGGCGACATCATGCACTTCCGCTTCAACGTCTGATAAAAATGGCATAAAAAACGGGCCGACTTCTCTGCGGGAAGTCGGCCCGTTTTTAATGCGTTTTAGTTCAGCGCTCGGCCTCGATTTCCAGAGAGGCCCAGATGAAAGGTCCGACGCCCTTGGGGTCGTTGTCGCGCACCGGCTCGGAGAGGTAGTAGTCGTAGGAGCCGTCGCGCTTGCGGTTCTCGCGCACACGGGGAGCCACGGCCAGCACAGCCTCGCTGATACCGGGGCCGAGGCCGGCCACTGCGCAGCAGTTGGTGAGCGAAATGGTGCTGTCGGGGTTGACGCGTATAAAATTATCCAGAATGGCCTGATAGGCCTGTTTGCCGCGCTCAAGATAGGAGGCGTCGACATATCCCTTGCGGGCGGCACGCAGCATGGCGTAGGTGAACATCGACGAAGCCGTAGCTTCCAGATAGTTTCCTTCGCGGCCCGGCGCATCCATCACCTGGTACCACAGGTGCGAGTCGGGGTCTTGCCAGCGCGTCACGGCAGCGAGGGTGCTGTCGAGCAGGGCAACGACCTCGCCGCGGCGAGCGTAATCCTCGGGCAGTGCGTCGAGAACTTCTACCAAGGCCATCGTGTACCAGCCTTGTGCGCGACCCCAGCAGTGGCTGGATAGACCGCTGATGCTGTCGGCCCAGAACATGGTGCGCGTCTCGTCCCAGGCGTGGCGGTTGAGGCCGGTAGCGGGGTCGAGGGTGCGGTTGTAAGTGCGGGCCAGCTGGTCGACGGCGTCGTCGTAGACGGCCTTTGCCTTGCGTGGTGTCAGAAAGTCGGCCGCGTTGGCAACGCGGAAGGGCAGACCCATGAAAATGCCGTCGAGCCATACTTGATATGCGTAGATGGCCTTGTGCCAGTAGACGCCCTCGGCAGTGCGAGGCTGGTTGTCGAGCTGGCGCATAAGGGTCGCCAAAGCCTCGCGGTGAGCGGGCTTGGCCTCGCGGCGGTGCATGGCGGTCAAGAACTTGCCCGTGCGGACATTGTCGAGGTTGTAGGCGTCCATGGAGTAACCGCGGATGGTGCCGTCGGCGGCTATCATAGTGTCGGTGTATGCCGTGCAGTAGCGGAGTATGGCTTCGTCGCCGTAGCGCTCGTAGGTGTTGAGCATCGGCTCAAGCTCAATGCCCATCACATAGCTCCACTTGGGACGGCTGGAGAAGTCGAGCAGACAGCTCTGCGGGGTGCGACGCATCTCAGAGTTGGTCATCCAAACGGAGTAATTGCCCTCGTAGGGCAGGGAGTCGAGGTGGAGCGAGCCGTTGATCATCGTATTCGAAATCTTGAAGTCGCGCACCCGGCCGCGGATGGAGTTGCCGTCGGCAACGTTGTTGAATGTGCAGTTGTCGACGTAGATGTCGTGCACGTTGGCAACGGAATCAAGACCAATAACCATCACGCCGTACTGGCTCTTGTTGCAAGTCACACTGTCCAGGTAGATATGGCGCACGGTGGGAAGGAACCCTCGGCAGCACAGTTCGCGCGGCTCGTAGTCGAGGTTGATTTTGAGCACCGACTCCTTGCACTGGCCCACCTGCAGCCGACGGGCATAGAGCTTCTCGATAACGCCGCCGCGGCAAGTGTTGGTTTTGATGCGGAACACACGGTCGAGGTTGGGGCTGTCCATAGTGCAGTCCTCAACGAAAATATTGCGGCATCCGCCGGTGATTTCGCTGCCCAGCACCACGCCGCCGTGGCCGTTGCTCATATGGCAGCGCCGAATGATGATGTTCTGCGAAGGAATGTCCCAGAGGCGGCCGTCGTTGTTGCGGCCGGCCTTGACGGCTATGCAGTCGTCGCCGGTTTCGAAATAGCAGTCCTCGATGAGCACGCCGTCGCAGCTTTCCGGGTCGCAGCCGTCGCCGTTGGGGCCGTCGTTGATAATGTTGACACGCCGCACGGTGATGTTCTTGCTCAGAAGCGGGTGAATAACCCAGAAGGGCGACCGAAGAAGGGTGCAGTCCTCGATGAGGATGCCCTCGCAGTTATTGAAGTTGATCAGCTGCGGGCGCAAGCAGTGCTCGGCTGTGAAGATGCGCTCGGTGCGGTCCACGCCGTCCTCTGCCATGCGCAGCAGGCGCGGACGGCCTTCTTCGTCCTGCTGGCGAGGAGAACCCTCCGTCCAGCCGAAGCGGGCCTTGCCGCACCAGGGCCACCAGTTTTCATTGTCGGCGCCGCCATCGATGGTGCCCTTGCCGGTGATGGCTATGTTGCGGGCATCCTTGGCATATATGCAGGGCGAGAGATTATTCAGATCGAGGCCCTCCCAGCGCGTTTCCACGATGGGATAAAGCTCGGGTTGGAACACGAACAGCAGCCGTGCCGAGTCAGCCAGATGAAGATTGACATTGTCGAGCAAACGGATAGCCCCGGTGGGAAACACGCCGTCCGGAACGACCACAGTGCCGCCGCCGGCGCGCGAGCACTTGGCGATGGCCTTGTTTATTGCCTTCTGATTCTTGGCGGGGTCGCCGTCGGGGCGCGCGCCGAAGCGCGTCACATCAAAAGTGCGGTCCGGGAAGACGGGCGCCACTATGCTTTGCTCCACGCTCCGGTAGTCGTCGGTCCAGATGTCCGCTCTGGCGGCGGCAAAGAGCATGAATGTCAATAAAAGCAGGCTGAGTCGTTTCATGGGTGTGTATGGCTTGCAGATCTTAATGGTTTTGGTATTCGGTGTGATTGGTTTTGTGTTTGCAAAGTTAGCCAAAAGACCTTCTTCGCGGGTGAAGGATTTGGCAAAAATGGCTCTAAATAGCCCCTGCGGGGGAAAGACCGCCACAATAAAGGGCAAAAATTGTCATGGCCGGCCCACTTCTATGGTATAACATATCTGGCGCGCCGCCGGGAAGACCAGAAGATAGTCCAGCGGCGTTTCGGCAACGGCAGTGGCATCGGCCGACGCAACCCGAAGGGCTACACGCTCGAGCTCATCGGGGCGTTTGCTGTCCGGAGCGTTTGCACCGCGACTGCTCGCCGCCTTCCGTCCGCCCTCGTCGGAAAAGGCGCCTTCAGCGTCGACGGCAAGTTTCTGCACGCCGGTGCAGAAAAAGTCGCCGGCCTCGGCGCCGACCAGCTCGACGACGACGTCGAAGGCGCGCCGGTCGGAATGGGCGGTGTAGGTTTCGACCACGTCGATCGGGTGGCCGTTGTAGAGCCAGCCCTCCACGCAAAGCTCTACGGTCGAGTCGTTGAGCACGCTCATCGTGCGCGACCGCACGGAATCGAGCGCCACGGTGGCCGCCCCGTCGAAGCCGCGGAAGCTGCCCGCGCCTATGCTCCGGCCCACGTAGAGCACATCGGCGCCCAGCCCTTGACTGCGGCCTATGCTGTCGGTGTAGAATCCGGTCTGACGACATTCCAGCCCGGGCGTCGCCTTGAGGTAAGCGTCGACGCCATGGCCCTCATTCATATAGATTCGCAGTGCCGCCCACGGGTTTTCAACAATGGCGCCGTGGCTATAGACGGCGTCGTAGGCGTGGCGCCAAACGGTGTTGCCGGGGAAGGTAATAGAACTTATTTCGGGGTGTCGCCGACGTTCGTCGCGAAGACGCAGGATGGCGTCGGTGGCCTGCGCCGCTGCCGGAAGGACGGCCCCCGCGAGCAACGCGCCGAATATGATTTTCCTTATTAGAAGCATCTTACTGAAGGTCAACAGCGTAGAATCCCACTGTGGCGCCGGTGAAACCGCCGGTGCGGTCGCAGGAGATAAGGGAAGCATCGACGTCGTCGGCCAGCGTGGTCCACCGGCTCTCGCCCGAGCGGCGGAAGCGGAAGGCGAGTTTGATGCCGTCGGAGGCTATCTGCAGCTCCACTGGGCCGGTGGCGCCCTCGACAATCGGGGCGGTGGCCAGTACTTTGTCGCCCTGCCGCGAGGTGTGGGTCAGCGACATATTAGCGCCGTCGGAGGCCAGAAAGAAATGAGCGCTTTCGTTCTTGAAAAGCAGCAGGCCGGCCCGCTCGGAGGGCGAGGCGGGGTCGAAATCCATAGTTGCGGAGGCGGTGAAAGCATGGTGCTGGAGCCTACGCCCTATGTACTGAGGAATACCGCGGCCGGAGGCGCGCTCGGCGCCGCAGCGCAGAGTGAGTATGCCGTCGCCCTTCACCTCGAGGGAGGCCACCGGGCCTCGCAGCCCGATCCACTCGGGCGCAATGGTGTCAGCCCGAAAATCGTCGGTCCAAGCGAAGTTGCCGGCCTGTGCCGAAGGGGCAGCGGTGATGCCGGGACGGCTCTGCACCAGCGGAACGGTGTCCATGGCCTGCGTTATGTAGGGATAGCCGTCCGGACCCCATTTCACGGGCATAAGGTAAGTCTCGCGGCCAAGATGCTGGAAGGCACCGGGGCCGGGACGCTGCGCAAGGAAGACCGCCCACCAGTCGCCTTCGGGCGTCTGAACGAGGTCGGCGTGGCCGGCGCAGGTTATAGGGTTTGTGCGTTTTGGCTTGAGGTTGCGCTGGGTAAGGATCGGGCTTCGCCACGAGCGCTCCCACGGTCCGCGCAGACTCGGCGCACCGTAGACGTTGGCCGAATGTTGGTCGCCGGTGCCACCTTCGGCCGTAACGAGAATGTAGCGGCCGTCCACCTTATATATATGGGGGCCCTCTGCGCGGTCGAGGCGCTCGTCGGGCGCCACATCGGGCTCGCTCAGTGGCCACGACACGCCTTTGGTCTGTCCGGAGGCAACATCGAATTCTATGAAGCGTATGCAGCGGTAGGGGCTCCATTTTGGTCGACCGGTTGTATCCTCCTTGTAGACAATGTAGGCGCTGCCGTCGTCGTCGAAAAAGAAGGAGGGGTCGATGCCGTCGATATTTTCCAGCCATACGGGGTCGCTCCAGCTACCGGCGGGGTCCGAGGCGGTGACGTAGAAGTGGCAGGGGGTGTGGCCGGTGTCGGTGGTGACCATATAATAGAGTCCGTTGGCCGGATTGTAGTTTATATGGGCCGCGTACATGCCTCCCTTGTCGACGCTCTGCCCCGGCAGGTAGGGTGCCTGCGAGGGGCGGTCGAGGATGTTCCGCACCAGAGTCCAGTGGGCAAGGTCGGTGCTGTGGTAGAGCGGAATTGCCGGAAAATATCCAAACGTGCTTGTCACCAGCCAATAGTCGTTGCCGACTCGCACCACTCCGGGATCTGAGCTCCAGCCGGCTATCACGGGATTGTAGAACTCGGTGCTGTCGGCAAGGGGCCGAGCGGCATAGTAAGCGTCGCTGCCGGTATACTCAAAGTTTGAGAAGCGGGCCGCCGACTGTGCCGAGGCGCTCAGGCAGAGTGCGCCCAGGAGGGTTGCTGCAAATATTCTCATCGTCTCACTTTTACGGTTTTAAGGTCGCGGACGTCGCTTGAGGCGCCCACCATAATTTCGTATTCGCCCGGGAGCACGGCCATGCTTTGTGTGGCCTCGTCCCAACTCTCGAAGGTGCTGTCGGTCAGGGGTATGCTGACCGTCGTTTCCTCGCCGGCGGCGAGGTCCACGCGGGCGTAGCCCCGCAGCGACTTGGTCGGCCCGTCGGCATCGGCGGTGCGACGCACGTAGAGTTGCACAATCTCGGAACCGTCGAGGGGGCCGGTGTTACGAACCTTCACCGTGACGGCATCGGAGGCGACGCGGGGCGCCGAAATATCGAAGGTGGTATAGCTCAGGCCATAGCCGAAGGGCCAAAGGGGCTGTTCGCGAAGATAGCGGTAGGTTCGGCCTCCCATGGTGTAGTCCTCGAAGGGCGGGAGCTGACTGTCGGAGCGATAGAAGGTCACCGGCAGCTTGCCCGACGGGTTGGAAAGGCCGTAGAGAATCTCAGCCACGGCCGTACCGCCTTCTTCGCCGGGATACCACGCCTGGAGTATGGCCTGGCAGGCCTCGTTTTCGGGTTCCAGAGCCACAGCGCTGCCGCTGCAGTTGACTAAAACGACTGGTATTCCGGCGTCATGGAGGGCGCCGATGATGTCGCGCTGGCATTGAGGGAGTTCGATGCTGGTGCGGTCCCCGTCGTCAAAGCCCGGTTCGCGCACGCGAGCCTGCTCGCGCTCATAGGCCGGCGAAATGCCGCCTACAAAGACCACGGCGTCGTAGCCGCGGGCGCTTTCGACCACCGAGGCTATGTCGACGGGCTGCACCCGGCGTATGTCGAAGTTGAGGGTGGCATCGCCGTCGAGCTGCATGTAGTCGACCTGCACGGTGTAGGACCGGCCGGCTTGGACAGGTAGTTTGCTGCGGCGGAAGTTGAGGGTTTCGGATTTCCAGCGGTTGTGGATGGTGTCGCCGTTGACTATGATTCGGAGGCCGTCGTCGTTGTTGTACACCAGGTCGAGCTCTTCGTCGGCATCAGCCGTAAACGTGCCTTTCATGCTTACGGTGAAGTCAGTGAGGTTCACACCCGGAGCGAAGGCAGTGTTGCCGCCGTTGTCGAGGAGCACGGGCGCGGCGTAGCGGGCCGTAGCCGCCGGGCTGCCGCTCATGGCGGTGTTGTTCCAGTAGGTGGCCTCCATGCCGGGAGTGCCGTCGGCGCCGGCAAGGCGGTCCATGATGCTGACATCCTCTGTCAGTGCCGTCACGGTGCATCCGCGGCGGTAGGGAAGGTCGGCACCGGAAATGGCACGCATGCCTTCGAGTATGGTGACGGTATGGGCGGGCTGACCGTAGTATATGCCCCACTGCATGGTGGAGTCGGCGGCGTTAGGTCCCAAAACCATAATTCGGGCGTCAGGCCGCAGAGGGAGTATTCCGTTGTTTTTGAGGAGCACACATTGCTGGCGGGCCATACGGCGTGCGATGTCGCGATGTGCGGGCGAGGCAACCACATCGGCCGGGATGCGCGTCCACTCCACCAGGCTGTCCGGGTCGAAGTCGCCAAGGCGGAAGCGCTCTGTCAGCAGACGGCGCACGCAGAGGTCGACGTCGGCTTCGGCGAGGTCGCCGCGGCGCACTGCATCCGGAATATTGCGGTAGACGCTGCCGCACTCCACGTCGGTGCCGCTCACCACGCCCAACGCCGAAGCCGCAGTAGCGTCCGCGCTGACAAGGTGCGCCTTGGGGCGGTGGAAGTCGTTGATGGCGCCGCAGTCGCTGACCACAATGCCGTCGAAGCCCCAATGCTCGCGAAGTATCTGCTGCAGCAGGCGGTTGGAGCCGCAGCAGGGATCGCCCTCGAAACGCTGGTAGGCACACATCACCTCGCGCACACCGCCGTCGACGAGCACCTTGAAGGCCGGCAGGTAGGTTTCCCAAAGCTCGCGGGCGGGAAGTTCGTCGATATTCATAGAGTGGCGCATCTTCTCGGGGCCGCTATGCACGGCAAAGTGCTTGGCGCAGGCCAGCAGCTTGATGTAGCGAGCGGTAGTGTCGCCCTGCAGAGCCTGCACCACGCGCAGGCCCATGCGGCCGTTCATATAAGGGTCTTCGCCGTAGCTCTCCTGGCCGCGTCCCCAGCGGGGGTCGCGGAAAATGTTGACCGTAGGCGTCCACACGCTCAGGCCCTTGTACTTGCCGACAACGCCTCGGGCACGGTTTGCGGTGTTTTTGGCGCGCATCTCGTCGCTGACGGCGGTGAAGACTTCGGTGATGAGGTCGTCGTTGAAAGAGGCCGCCATGCCGATACACGACGGAAAAACAGTCGAGAGGCCGTTTCGACCCATGCCGTGCAGGCCCTCGCTCCACCATTCAAAAGCCGGTATGCCGAGCCGCTCTATGGCCGGCGAACCATTCATCATCAGGCGAGCCTTTTCTTCCAAAGTCAGGCGTGAACAAAGGTCGGAGGCGCGTTCTTCGAAACTAAGGTCGGGATTTTGATAAGGCAAAGGTTGGCTCCACGCCGACGAGGCGAAAAGCAGGGAGGCTAAAGCGAAAAGTTTGAATGATTTCATTGTTCAAAAAAAGATTAGAGGTTATAAATAGGGCCGTATTCGCCGAAGCAAATACGGCCCTGGTGGTATTTACCTTGAAATTGTACAGCTGCCTCACGGCAGTACTGTCCTAATCCTGATATTACTTGTTGAGCAGTTTGGTGCCGTTGGAGAGGATGATCAGACCCTTGGTGTCGAGGGCAACTTCGATGCCCTGGGCATTGTAGGCGCGCAGAACGGCGGGTTCGTTGTCGACTGCGATGTTTTCAACGCCGCTTTCGTCTTCGCCCCAGTTGCCGTTGAGACCGAAGCCCATCTTGAGGATGTTGACGGTGTATTTAGCCTTGACGGGTTCTGCAAAGGTGAGAAGCATGATTTTGCTGCCCTTGGTGAGGTTCACGCCGTTAACTTCGCGGGTGATGAACTTCGACCAGTTGTTGTAGTCGTTGGCAGCGTCGAGAACGTATTCCCATTCAGCCACTGCGGTAGCGGGATCTTCCTCGTAGGCAGCCTTGTCGTAAACCTGGAAGGTAACGGTGGGAGTTTCGCCGCCGTTGGTCTTGGAGGAGAAGAGCACCTGGAAGTCGTAGGAACCATCCTCAGTAACGTTGAGTTCGAAGGATTCCTTGTCGCCGTTGCGGTAGTTGTCCATCATTGCGGTGGATTCGCCGTCGTTGTAGCTTTCGCCGTCGACGGTCACGCCGGTTTTCTCTTCGAGCTTGCCGTTCTTGCTCAGGCCGGCGCGGGTTTCGAGGTTGATCCAGCCGGGAACGTCGTTGTCCATCTTGAGTTCGCGGAAGTAGGCAACCACGTCGGTCGACTCAGCGATGTAGAGGGTGTAGGGGTTTTCGGAGTAAACTTCGCCGTTGATTTCGAAGTGGTCGAAAGCGTAGCCGGTGGTGGCGCTGGCGGTTATCGAAATCTCGGTGCCTTCCAGATAGGAGTTCTGGCTCGGGCTGAGGATGATTCGGCCTGCTTCATCGCCGGGATCAACGGTGGTGTACAGAGAGTACGAAACAATCGACTCGCGGGCTTCGAAGATGAAGTTGCGCAGGTTGGCGGTGTTCTTGCTGCCGCCGGCCTCGTTGAGGAATTCGATGCGGAAGGTGTATTCGCCTACTTCCAGGGGATCTTCGATGAAGGCCATGTTGGCGAAGAACTTGTTCCAGCTCGAGTTGTTGTTGGCCGGATAGATGGTGCTGCTCCAAGCAACGTCGCCGGAAGCGTTGATGAGGCTCATGTTGAGCTCGGTGCCGTCGATTTTGCAACCTACCTCGAAGTTGAGAACGTAGGGGGTTTCCTGGGTGTTGTTGAGTTTGAACTCGGCAACGTCGCCGTTGCACATGTTGTCGAACTGCCAAACGCCGTCGGTTTCCTTGGTGCGGGGCTTGGGATCGGAGCCGTCTTCGGGATAGGTGGCGATGGTGATGTTGGTGTATGCGCCGTCAAGCTGCAGAGGGGTCGTGTTGGGAATGTTCTGCACTGTCTGGGCGTTGGCTGCCATAGCAAAGGCGGCAAGGCCGAGGAGTAAAGATTTTTTCATCCTGGATGTTATAATTGAATGGTTTGGTATTAGTAATTGCAATGGTTTCAGGTATCCCCGCAGGGGGATTTCGGAAGCAAAATTAGAATGTGCAAATGGGCCGCAGGGCGTAATTTTTGACGCGAAAGGGCATAAAATCCGCCCTGCGGCAATTTTTAGTGTTATCTGCGTCAGCGCACAAGAATCTTGTGGCCGCGGTGTATGTAGATGCCGGGGGCTGTGGGAGCTTCGAGGCGCACGCCCTGCAGGGTGTACCAGCCGTCGTCGGAGCCGGCGCGGTCGTCATCGGGCACCACCACGTTCTCTATTCCGGAATGCTCGGTGGTATAGAGGATGATTTTCACGAACGGGTTGTTGCCGGTCCAGGTCATGGTGAGGTTGCGCTTGACGCCGCCTTCGGGGAATACTATCTCGAAATTGCCCTCGGCGTCGGAACCCTTGGGCAGGGAGTAGGTGCCGGCGGGATAGTCGGTGCCGTTGAGCTCAATGAGCGAGGCGTCGGAGTAGGACGAGGTGCTGTAGCGGCCACGGCCGGTAACGCTCATCCAGGTGATGGCCACATTGTCGGGCAGTGTGAGCAGGTGCTGCTGGTCGCGGCCCATGCCGATGTATTCGCCGCTGGTGGTGTAGCCGCCGCCCACGCTGTTGCTCAGGGTGATGCCGTAGCCAAAGCTCCAGCCGGTGCTTTCGCGGGTGTTGTTGCTCACTTCGTAGGACTCTTCGGCCGGGGCGTACTCCACTATGTCGCCCAGCAGCTCGCCGCCGGCGTTCTGGCCTTCGGTGATGTCCTCGACAAGAGAAGCCAGATAGACTTCGAGCATGGTGTAGCCCTCGTCGTTGAGGTCGTTGCGGTCGGAGGCGTCGTTGGGATTGAGGCCGTTGGCAAGCTCCCAGGCGTCGGGCATACCGTCGCGGTCGCTGTCGGGGGCAGCCTCGGTGCTGTTCAATGTGGGCCATGCGCTCCAGTCGGAGCCGGCGCCGTTGGGCTTGAGGTCTTCCTGGCTGTTGATGAGGCCTTTCGACACTCCCGAGCCGGTGTAGGAGGCTTCGCCGTTGCGGGTGTCGGAGATGATAAGCTCGTCGTAGCTGTCGCGGCTCATCGAGGCACCGGCGTATTCAAGAACGCGCTCATAGGCATCTTCTGCCGAGTGGGTGGTGACCAGCACGAAGGGCATGGGCTCCGACAGCTTGATATCCTTCTTGGTCTGGTCGTTCCAGGTGCCGTCGGTGGCCGAATTGGAGGTGTCGATCTGGTTGTACATGCCGTAGTTCCAGTTGTCGCGGGTAACGTCGGAATACTTCGAGTTCACGTTGCCCTCAACAAAGTATTTACCCCAGATGTGGAGCGACGGCTCGAAGGCGGGATAGGTCTTCACGTAGCTCTGTGTGCGCACGCCTACGCCGGCTATGCGGCGTCCCTTGCGGTCGGTGGGCGTTGCCGGTCCCGGCTTGTAGTAGTTGTTGACAATATTTACGGTCATTGCCTCGCCGCCGTAGCAACCGTTGCCGCCGAAGTTGTAGATCACGTTATTTCGCATGTCCATGCGTTCGTCGAGCTGGGTGCCGGGGCGCGGGCCAAGGCGCGGGGTGCGACTGCCATGGTGAGCGATGAGGTTGTGGTGGAAGGAAGCTCCGGAGCCGCCCCAGTTGCCGCCGTAGCCGTGCGCGCCTTTGGAGTGGCCGGCGTTGACCAGGCTGTGGCTCACTATCGACCACTGCACGGTGGTATTCTCGTTGCCGAAGATGGAGCAGCACTCGTCGATGCTCCAGCTCACGGAGCAGTGGTCGACGATAATATCGCGGTTGTCGGTGGCACCAAGACCGTCCCAGCCGTCAGCGCCGTTTTTGGTGACGTTTTTGTTGCCAAGACGAAAACGCATATAGCGGATAATGGTGTTGGAGCCTATGCTGACGGGGTAGTCGGCTATGCAGATGCCGTCGCCGGGGGCTGTCTGGCCGGCAAGGGTTGTGTTGGCGGGCATACGCAGCTCGGAATTGAGGTGGATGGTGCCGCTGACGTCGAAGACTATCGTGCGCGGACCGGCCTGCTCCAGGGCCCAGCGCAGCGAGCCGGTGCCACCGTCGCGAAGGGTGGTGACGTGGTAGACGTTGCCGCCGCGGCCGCCGGTTACGTAGCGGCCGAAACCTTCGGCGCCGGGGAAGGCAGGTACTTTCTCCTCGGCCGAAGCCCCGACCGCGCCCAGCGCAAGTGCGAGTGCGCCCAATGCTATGCTGTTTGCAAATGGAATTTTCATGGTTTTGCGGGTTAGTGATTTTTTCCGGATGCAAAATTAGTGCGGTCCAAACGTCCGGAGGGTGAAAAATTGTCGGAAAATGGATTGACGAGGCCCGAAGCCTCTCCTTATTATATGGTTTACCCCCCTTATTGGGCTGTATGTAAAAAAAATCGTAACTTCGCGTTACCTTTCGAGTGTTCGGTGCGTCCTTTGTTCGTAACACTTCTAAAACTCACTGAATATGGATTCTTTTTTTGATGCTTTAGTTCCGATTGTCGTGGTTTCCGGCGTCTGCGTGGTACTCCCCGTGCTCATCGTTTGGCTTATCGCCCGCGCCGCCACAAACTCCGAGACCCAGCGCAGCCGCGTGCTCATCGAGGCTATCAAGAGCGGCAATATGGACACGGCCGCCCTCGCCGCTGCAATGGAAAAGAAAAAACGCACCCCGCACGAGCTCCTCAACCTGCGCCTGCTGCGTGGCTGCATCTTCGGGCTGCTGGGTCTGACGAGTCTTGTCTTCGCTGTGGTCTTTCTCTGTGTGAACCCCGGCTTGGAATTACACAACACGTTCTTCATTCTGGCCGGAGTCTTCATCCCCATCGGCGCCAGCTATCTGGTGGTATACTTCGTGAGCCGCAAGAACCTGCCCCACACCCAAAAGGAGCAGTGCGCGAAGGTCGAAGTCGAAGAAATTATAGACGAAAAGTAAAAACCGGCGCGCCGTGAACCGCAGCGAATTTTCGCAACTGGTACTGTCGACGCAGGAAGGGCTCAGGCGCTTCCTGCTGGCGCTGTGCTGCGGCGACTCAGCTCTTGCCGACGACCTGGCCCAGGAGGCTTACGTCAAGGCATATATGGCGGCCGACTCGCTGGCCGACGTGCGCGCCTTCCCGGCGTGGCTGAGGCGTATCGCATACAATACTTTTGTGAGCAGCCGACGGGCTGTACGCTCCGACGAGCCTATCGAGGCCGCCCGGACCATATGCGCCGACACCGCCTCCGACGACGCCTTCCGCTACCAGGCCCTCTATATGGCCCTGGCCAGACTCTCCGACCGCGAACGTAGCGCCGTGGCGCTTTTCTACTTCGACGGCTTTTCCATCAAAGAGATAGCCGAAATATCGAACGCCTCCGAAGGCGCCGTCAAGCAACTCCTCTCGCGCGCACGCGCACATCTTAAAGATTTCCTCTCATGATGACCGACGATAATCTCAACGACATTCTTTCCGGATTCCGTCCCGCCGTAGGGCCGGCCGACGACTTCATGGCGCGTCTGGAGCGCAACCTCGACATTGCCGACACGGCACGGGCGCACGCCCGACGCGAAATAGAGGCCGTCGAGCGCCGCCAGCGCCAGTGGCGCCGAGAATCCCGCCGCGCTGTCTTGGTGGCATCCCTGGTAGGTTTTGTGGTCGGTGTGGCAGCAGCTCTGTTATTCAATCCCCTTTGGAGGGCAATGTCGGCCGGCTGGAGTCTCAGCGTAGCCGAAAATGCCGTGGCCCAGGCCGCAATTTGGCTCGCAGTGGCCACCGTGGCCGGTTTCTGCGCCGTAAATTCCTATACCCTGATGCGCTTATTGGCTCAGAAGAGGCTCAGCTGAGTACCCGGGGCAGCCGGTGCGATGAAGAGCGCGCGGTCGTCGCTCCAGCCGCGGGTGGCGTTGCGCAGATTGAGGTCCAGGCAGCCCACGATGCCGCCCACGGCAGCCCGCACGGCGCGGAGCACTTCCGCCAGGTCACTGAAGCCTGTGGAAATAAAGTTCACAACGGTAAGACCGCGGTAGGTGGCGCGGGCCATAATAGTGTCGGTAGGAGAGATGATGCCGGAGCGGAGGGAAGGTGCCATAATCGAGAGAGTTTGTGGGTTTTACACCGCAAAGTTACCCCTCCGGCCGGGCAACACCCCTGCCCACTTCCGTTAAATGGCGTTAATCGCAATAAGTTAAAATTTTCTTAAATCCGAAAAAGTTATGACTTTTTCGGAATCGATTCCAAAAAAGTTATGACTATTTCGGAATCAGAGACTACACCGGCCCTATTTGTCGGCGAAGTATGGGAATTTGCGGCCTGAAGAATGTGCCGCCGGGTGCCGAGGCCTGAAGCCGCCGGTCCATACGTTGCGGGCCCTTCCGGGCCACCCGCACCCCGATTATCAATTATCAATTAGTATAGAGGCTGGCTTTGAGGGGGACGAGGTTCATCATGTAGCGGCGCAACTCGCCCCAGGGGAAGTAGATGGAGTCGTCGCCGCGGCGAAGCTCCACGGGTTTTTCGTTGACTTCGACTCGCACGTAGTAGTTGCCCGAGGCCTTGCTGCGGAACACTATCATCTGGAAGTTTGCCGCCATAGGCACCACCTCGAAGTCGCGCCAGTGGGTGGCCACAGTATCGAAGTAGTTAGTCAGGTAGTAGCACCCGGGGATATGGAGCATCGACAGCAGGGGCATCAGCGTCTCGGCGTGGCCGAAGCGCAGCCAGGCCGTGGTTCGCGGGTCGGCGCCGGTTATGAAAGCATCGGTGGTCTCGACCAGGTTGAGTACGAGGTCGGCGGCGATGTCGGCCGGAACGGTGCTCACCGTCGTGGCGGTGCGCTGCAGGTATTGGCGCAGGTTGAAGCAGCTCCACAGGGCGTTGGCCTCCTCGCGCGAGAAAAACTCGGCCATCACGTTGGGCATACCCATTGCCCGCAGCCCGGCCAGCACGTAGTACTCGGTGATGGCGGCGTCGCGGGCGCTTTCTTCGTCGGCAAAGGGGAAGTCTGCCCCGAGTGCGCGACGTATGGGCGCCGTCGGGCAGTGGGCGTCGAAATATTCCTTATAGGCGGGCTCCCAAGTCTTGTCCCGGCGGAAATCGAGGTAGTCGCGGTCGAGGTCGAAGGGTCGCATCAGGGGCGAATTGACGCGTCCGGTGGTGGTGCTGAAGGTAATGCGGTTGTTGAGGCGGTCGAGCTGGTGAGTGAAGGCATACATACTCATCATCGAGCGGGGCGAATAGCTCGACAGGGCCCGCACCATGGAGTTTTCGCCGAATACCTCAGCGTAGTTCATAAACATTCGCGAGGCTATGGCCTGCTGCTCGGCGATACCCACCGAATCGAGAGCGCCCCAGCGGTTGATGGAGGCAGCGATGACGGCATCGTTGACAGCAGCCAGACGTCGTCCCAGCGCCGTTATGGTGCCGGCGGAGTCGGCGCGCTCCAGCAGCCGGCGCAGGGTCAGGCAGTTTGCCGCCGAGGCCGGATAGCGGGAGCCGTGACGCCCCACGTGGTTGATGAACACCGGCACCAGAGAGTCCGGGTAGTTGACAGGGGCTATCTCAGCGGGATAGGGAGTGAGCGAACCCTCGCACTGGTCGATGGTATAGTTCGTAGCAGTGGGATCGGCGGCAAAGGCTGCGGCTATCGCCACTGCCACTGCGACTATCATAGTGCTTATTCGTTTCATATTCCGGTATTTAGAGCTGGGTTAGAAGCAGATTGAGTGCGCGGGCCGAGGCACCTTCGATCACGGCCTCGCGGTCGCCCGCGATATGGTAGAGGCGCGCCTCCGTTCCCACCGGGCCCGAAGCCGCTATCCAAACCGTGCCCACGGGCTTGCCGGGAACGGCCCCGCCCGGGCCGGCGATGCCGGAGGTTGCCACGGCGCAGTCGGCGCCGGTCAGCCGGCGGGCGCCTTCAGCCATTGCCCGCACCACAGGCTCGCTGACGGCGCCATTGGCCTCGAGAACGTCGGCCGGCACGCCCAGCACGCCGGTTTTAACACTGTTGGCGTAGGAAATGACGCCGCCGAGATATACGTCCGACGAGCCGGCAACGACAGTGACCAAATGGCCGATGTTGCCGCCGGTGCAGCTTTCGGCCGTGGCCAGAGTGAGACCGGCGCCACGGAGCCGCGACAGCAGAATGGCCGCGGGCGAGAGGGTGCCCTCCCCGGCCAGAAGATTGCCCAGCAGACCTTTAAGCCGCTCGGCAAGAGCTTCGAAGCGTTCGGCCGACATATCGCGCGCATCGAGGCGCAGCACGATTCGGCCCGGCGATGGAAGGTATGCCAGATGAGCGCCGGCATCGAGCGCATCCTCGAAGGCGGCGAGCCGCTCGGCAAGAGCGCTTTCACTGATGCCCGTGACGGTGTATTCGCGGCGCAGGAAGTGGCCCGTGGCGTGGAAGCGGGCCTGCGCAGCCTCGAGTACCTCCGGGAGCATGCCTCGCGTCTCGAAGGGTACACCCGGCATGGCCGCCAGGACTCCGGCCGGCCCGTCGAACCACATTATAGGCGCCGTGCCGAGCTTGTTCTGAATCACGCGGCACGACGTCGGCACCATGGCCTGACCGCGCGTTAGCTCGTTCATAGCCACACCGCGTTCGTCGAAAACGCGTTCCACGTTGGCCATCACGGCCTCGTCGCGGCGAAGCGTGCCGCCGAAGATGTCCAGGAGGACGCCTTTGGTGATGTCGTCGCGAGTGGGGCCGAGGCCGCCGGTGGTAATGACCAAATCGGCCGCAGCCAGTGCGCGGCCAATGGCGGCGGCGATGGCTCCGGCGTCGTCGCCGACGGTCTCCACACCGGCCACATCCCATCCCGCCGCAGTGAAGGTGCGGGCAATGAGGCCGGAATTGGTGTCGGTGACGCGGCCCAGTAGAATTTCGTCACCTATAATAACAATGGCGAGTTTCATATCTCAACCCGTGCGTAGGGCGTGGCGTCGTAAGGGCAGAAGTCGCCCTCCATATATTTGAAATAGCCCGCCATGGCCACCATGGCGGCATTGTCGGTGGTGAACTTGCGCTCGGGGATGAAAGCCTCGATGCCCTTTGCGGCGCAGAGGTCGGCCACGGCCCGGCGCACACCGCTGTTGGCGCTAACGCCGCCACCTATGGCCACGGCCTTTACACCGGTGATGTCGATGGCTCGGTCGAGCTTGGCCATCAATATATCTATTATGGTTGCCTGGAGCGAAGCGGCCAGGTCGGCCCGGTTCTTCTCGATGAAGTCGGGGTCGGTGCGCATGGCGTCGCGCAGTGTGTAGAGGAAGCTGGTTTTCAAGCCGCTGAAGCTATAGTCGAGGCCGGGGATGCGGGGCTTGGCAAAGTTGAAGCGGTGCGGGTCGCCCTCGGCGGCAAGGCGGTCGATGTGGGGACCGCCCGGATAAGGGAGCCCCATCACCTTGGCGCACTTGTCGAAGGCCTCGCCGGCGGCATCGTCGATAGTACGGCCTAATATCTCCATCTTGCGAGGGCTGCGCACCAGGATAATCTGGGAGTTGCCCCCGCTGACAAGCAGACACAGGTAGGGGAAGGGAGGCACGCGGTCCGAGTCCTTCTCGCGGATGAAATGGCTCAGCACATGGCCGTGAAGATGGTTCACATCTATAATAGGTATACGCAAGCCTAGCGAAAGGCCCTTGGCGAAGCTCGTACCCACCAGCAGCGAGCCTATCAGGCCCGGCCCGCGGGTGAAAGCCACGGCGCTCAGAGCGTGGCGGTCGACGCCGGCGCGACGCAGAGCGGCGTCGACTACCGGAACTATGTTCTGCTGATGGGCGCGCGAGGCCAACTCGGGCACTACGCCGCCGTACTCCTCGTGTACGCTCTGCGAGGCTATGACGTTGCTGCGGAGGATGCCGTCGGTGATCACGGCAGCCGAGGTATCGTCGCAGCTGGACTCTATTCCCAGTATGGTAATCATGTCAGAAGCTCGTTAGTCGGTCAGAATACAAAACTGATTCCAAGGTTCACCACCGCCGTGGAGTAGGCGCTCAGAAGGGTGTAGCGGCCCTCAAGGTTCAGCTTCAGGCTCGGAGTGCAGTAGTACTCGATGCCCGCACCCGCATTGCCGCCGAAGCGGTTGGCGTGGGTGGTGACATCCTTGGCCGTCTCCGGGTCCTCGTCGTGCAGACCCCACGACATATATTGCGCGCCCACAAGAGGATAGACCACAAATCGCGGCGCTACCTCGAAGGGAAAGTCCACGTTGAAGCCTATTCCGAGCGCATCGCGGTTCTTATGGCGAAAAACTATCGATACTTCCGGCGACAGACGCACGTGTTCTGCCGTGGCTACACTGAATTCGAGGCCGGCGGCTACGGAGGTGTTGCGGCTCACGAAGCCCACGCGGGGGCCGAACGACTTCTGGCCTCGGTGGAGCTCGGCGCTGGCCGACGGTGTGATTGCAAGTGCCCCGCACATTACCAAAGCGAGGCCGACAGCGCGCCCGGCAGGCGCTGCAAGCTGATGGATGTGATGAATTGTCATTGTCTTGAGCCGCCCTCAGGCGGAAATCGGCACAAAAATAATAAAAATATATATGATGAACAACAAAACCGCCCCCGCGGTTCGCTCCCACAGTTCAATTATCACTGCCCCCCGGCGCGCCTTCTTCCCGAAAAGACCAACTTTGCAACCGCATACCCTAAAAATTAATCGTTAAAGAATGTTAATAGATGCGCTCGGTTTGAAAAGTTTAACTAAATTAGTGCTGCCGAAAGACCTCTTTCGGCGCCAACTAAACACATTTTCACAATAACAAACACATTATTAAACCTTTAAACAAATATTACGACCTTAAGCCGCTTCCCGCATCGGCCCTGCCCGCGGGGGCAAAAACCATGATTATCCCTAAAACAGCCTAAAACCCCTACACCAAGCTAACAAAAGACAAAAACCCGGCCGGCGCAAGCCCCCGCGCCCACTCCGGCCGACAGCGCTAATTCAATCATCATTATTTTTATGAGAAAGCATCTATTGATGACAATGCTCCTGATGGCTTCCATGCCCGTGGCCGGAACTTTTTCCGCCAAGGCTGCCCCGGAACCCCAGTCGCAGAGTCAAACGGTGACCGCCATCACGGGTACCGTCCTTGATGAGAACAACGAGCCCGTCATCGGCGCATCCGTAGTTCAAAAGGGTGTCAGCACCAACGCCGCTGCCACCGATGCCTTTGGTCATTTCACCCTCCGCGTACCCGCCGGCGCTACCCTTCAGGTAAGCTATGTCGGCTATAAGACAATGGAAGTACGCGCAGCCGCCGACATGACCGTCTACCTGCAGCCCACAACCGAAATGCTCAACGAACTCGTTGCCATCGGCTACGGCTCGCAGAAACGTGCTAACCTCACCGGTGCCGTCGCAACCGTCGACGTTGCCCGCACCATGGACTCCCGCCCCGTACAGGACGTTACCCGCGCTCTTCAGGGTGCTGTCCCCGGCCTGACCATCACCACCACCAACGGTGACTTCTCCTCCAACCCCACAATAAAGATCCGTGGCACAGGTACTCTTTCCAATAATGCAGTATCCACGCCTCTTATCGTTGTTGACGGTGTGCCCGTCGACGACCTTTCCTTCGTCAACCCGGACGATGTTGCCGACATCTCCGTGCTCAAGGACGCCGCCTCCGCCTCCATCTATGGTACTCGCGCAGCCTTCGGTGTGATTCTCATCACCACCAAGAGCGGTGAATCGCAGGAGAAAGTTTCCCTGAAGTACACCAACAACTTTGCATGGAACTCCGCAACCGACTATGCCAAGTTTGCCAACACCGTGACCGACCTTAACACCGCCCTGCAGTCCTACGCCCGCGGCATCGGTTCCTACGAGTGCTTCGGTATGAACTACTGGGACGTTATCCCCTACGCCGAGAAGTGGCAGGCCGAGCACAACGGCAAGCCCTACACCAGCGCCGTACTGCTCCGCCCCTACGAGAGCGACGACAACGTGGGTGACTACATCATCAACGCCGACGGCTCCTGGATTCGCTACGCCGACTGGGATACCGGCAAGACCCTCTTCCACAGCGCTCCTGCCCAGAAGCACAACGTCAGCCTCGACGGCACTTCCGGCAAGACCGTCTACCGTCTGAGCTTCGGCTACGACAGCAAGGAAGGTCTGATGCGCTACAACCCCGAGAAACTGACCCGCTACAACGTAAGCGCCAATATCTCCACCCAGGTTTTCAAATGGTTGAAGGCAGGTGCCCGCTTCAATTTCAGCCAGCGCGACTACCTCTCGCCCGACCTGCAGCGTAACTCGTACCAGTACATGTGGCGTTTCCCGTCGTTCTTCGAAACCTACGGCTACGTTTACGATGCCGACGGCGAACCCCTTTACTTCCGCAACGAAATGGGTCTCCGCGACTCCGGCCACCAGGACAAGACCACCCACACTCAGACCCGTATGCAGGCTTACATGCAGGCCGACGTGCTCCCCGGTCTGAGCATCAACGCTGACTTTACCTATGCAGTGATGAATATGAACAGCGAAGCAGCCCAGGTTCCCGGCAAGGTATGGAACAACTGGTCCAGCAACGCATTCGGCATCTTCAACACTTATTCCAACACCTACGCAGCCCAGAGCAACCGTCGCACCACGATGTGGAACATGAACGTGTTCGGCACCTACAGCAAAACCTTCGCTCAGGACTACAACCTGAAGGTTATGCTCGGTGGTACTGCAGAACGTTGGGACCGCAACTATTTCTACGCTCAGCGCAACTCCCTTCTGGACAACGATATGCCCAACATCAACCTTGCCGCAGGCGACACCTACAGCGTAAACGGTGAACACACCCGTAGCGCAACGGCAGGTTTCTTCGGCCGTATCAACTTCGACTATCAGGGCAAATACCTTCTGGAACTGAACGGCCGCTACGACGGTTCGTCCAACTTCCCCAGCAATGACCAGTGGGCATTCTTCCCCTCCGCATCCGCAGGCTACCGCTTCTCCGAAGAAAGCTACTTCGAACCCGTCAAGAACTGGTGGAGCAACGGTAAGATTCGCGCTTCCTACGGCCACGTAGGTAACGAAGCCGTCGGCAAATATCAGTTCCTCTCCACCGTAGGTCAGGTTACCAAGGGCAACACCCACTGGCTGATGAACGGTCAGAAGATTTCCGAATTCTCCATGCCTACCCTCGTTTCCAGCACTCTGACTTGGGAACGCATCATCACCACCGACGTTGGTATCGACCTCGGCTTCTTCGACAACGCCCTCACCGTAGGTTTCGACTGGTATCAGCGCGACACCCACGATATGCTCGGCCCGGGTGCCACCCTGCCCAGCGTGCTCGGCGCTGCTTCTCCCAAGGGTAACAATGGTGCCCTCCGCACCCGCGGTTGGGAACTCGCCATCGGCTGGAACCACAGCTTCGGCGACGCCGACGTTTACGCCACCTTCACCCTTGCCGATGCCCGCACCAAAATCACCAAGTACAACGATGACTCCAACATCATGTACTCCTACGGCTACGGCTACACTCCCGGCATGTACTACGGCGACATCCTCGGTTTTGAAACCGACCGCTACTTCGAGCTGAGCGACTTCACCGGCCAGAACGAAGACGGCACCTGGAACCGCAAGGAAGGTATTCCCGACCAGAGCGGTCTTGAGCCCAACAAGCAGTTCCACTACGGCCCCGGCGACGTTATGTACCGCGACCTCAACGGCGACGGCATCATCAGCAACGGTATTGAAGGCATGTACGAACTCAACGGCCAAATCTTCGTCCCCGGCGACGCCGGCTACGATGCAGTCAAGAAGAACAAAGAAGCCCGCTACATTGCCCCCGGCACCAAGGAAAACCATGGTGACCTCAAGGTTATCGGCAACGCTATGCCCCGCTTCGAATACGGCTTCCGCATCGGCGGCGCTTGGAAAGGCTTCGACATCGACCTCTTCTTCCAGGGCGTTGGCAAGCGCAACATGTGGGCTACCGGTTCTTTCGTAGTTCCTATGGCAGCCTCCAACCTCGGTACCTTCGAACACCAGCAGGACTACAACCGCTACATCGTCGAAGTTAACGAAGACCTTCACCAATACAACATCGTTGGCTATGAAGTTGATCAGAACAACTTCTATCCCAACATGGTCAGCGGCACAGGTGCTTCCGCCGGTACCGTCAGCAACATCGGTCTTGGCTGGGGTAACTTCTATCCTCAGAGCAAGTACCTGATGAACATGGCTTATCTGCGCTTCAAGAACCTCACCGTGGGTTACACCCTGCCCCAGGAAATCACCCGCAAAGCCCTCATCGAGAAGGCTCGCATCTACTTCAGCGCCGACAACCTCTGCAACCTCTACAATGGTGTGCGCAAGTTCCATATGGACCCCGAGCTCAACCAGACCCATGCAGGCAACCTGAATGACGGTCTCGGCGGTTTCGGTCGCACCGTGCCCATGATGCGCACCCTTTCCTTCGGTGTTCAAGTAACATTCTAACCTCAACAAGGCAAAACAATGAAAAAAATATATTTAATGGGTGTCGCCGGCTTGATGGCTGCAAGCTTCGCAAGCTGCGACGACTTCCTGGACGACAACCGCTACCCGCTGTCCGATCAGATAGCTAACGCGGCTTTCTGGAACAACCCCAACAACGTACAGGGCCAGATCAACTACTTCTACGAAGACTTCCTGGGCTACGGCAACAGCAGCGGCGCCGGCGACTTCTACTTCAAGTACCTCAGCGACGACCAGGCTCAGGGCACCAGCGAAGCTTTCGTTAAGCAGTGGACGTTTACAAACATTCCCACCAAGGCGGATGCTTGGAACGACCCCTACATCGAGATTCGCCGCGCCAACCTCATCATCGAGGGTGTGGCCAACAGCACCATGGCCCAGTCGGACCGCGATAACTTCACCGCTATCGCCCGCATGATGCGCGGCTACCAGTACTATCTGCTGGTTCGTGCTTACGGCGACGTGCCTCTGATTGAGAAAGCTCTCGACCCCGTCGACGAAGCCGAACTCTTCGGTCCGCGCACTCCCCGCAACACCGTGATGGACTTCGCTATCGATGACCTCACCTACGCTTGCGAAAACATCGCCACTACAGCTTCCAAGAACGCATTCAGCTCCGACCTCGCAAAGGCCATCAAAACCGAGCTTTGCCTCTTCGAGGCTTCCTACGCCCGCTACCACGCAAAGGACGAAGCCCGCGCTCAGAAGTACTACACCGAGGTTGTCAACGTGGCAGCACCCCTCGTGGCCAAATATCCCATCGGTGATGACTACCACGCTGTCTACAACTCCTTCCGCGCAGCCCTGAGCAGCAACTCCGAAATCATCTTCATGAAAGAGTATGAACCGGACGTGCTGATGCACTGCACCGTGGACTACACCAGCTCCTCCAGCCCCGTGGCCGGTATGACCAAGGACGCTTTCGACGCATACCTCTTCCGCGACGGCAAACCTCTGGCCCTCACTTCGCTCAACCGTAGCGATGTGGGCAAGCAGTTCCCCCGCATGGCCGCCGACGGCAAAACTCAGCTTAAGGACGACAAGGGCAACCCGCTGTTCAACTACTCCATCCTTGAGCCTCTGAGCGTTCGCGACGGTCGTCTGATGGCCATCACCGACACCGCCGTGTACTACGACGGTCTCCAGTATCAGCGCCCCAACTCCATGCTGATGACTTCTCTCACCGGCTATGGCGTGAACAAGTTCAACAACCCGGCAATGCCCGAGAGCTACACCACTACTATCAAGAACTACACTTGCGCTCCCATCTACTGGGGTGCTTACATCGCTATGAACCTTGTTGAGGCTAAGGCTGAGCTCGGCACTCTTACCGACGCTGACCTCACCAACACCATGAACAAGCTGATGGCCCGTGCAGATCTTCCCAACGTGACTGTGGCCTCCATGACCGCCATGAACGACCCGGCCAACAACATGGGCGTTTCCAGCCTTATTTGGGAAGTTCGTCGCTGCCGTCGCTGCGAGTTCATCTTCGACAAGGCCATCCGCTACTGGGACCTCGTTCGCTGGCATCAGCTCGAGCTCCTCGACACTCAGAAGCACCCCAACATCGGTCTTGGTGCAAACGTGTCGGCTGCTCCCGTTGCCGTTGCCAACGTAAACGGCTATCTCAACGCCATTGGCAATACTTCCCGCGTGTTCACCGCTCGTGAATACTTCTATCCCGTGCCCAGCGGTCAGATTCAGCTTAACTCTGCTCTGACTCAGAACCCGGGCTGGGCAAGTGAAGACGAAGACTAAAAAACATTCTGAGTGAATAACATCGGGGGCGCATAATCTGCGTCCCCGATTTTTTAAGACCTATATGAACAAGACACAATTATTGACCCTCTTCGCTTTGACCGCCGTCAGCTCATCGGCAACCGCCGGCTTGGTGACCGGACGTGTGGCCGATACCTCCGGGCAAGGAATGGCCGGTATCCCGGTCAGCGACGGCTATGAAATTGTCGTCACCGACGCCGACGGCCGCTACCGCATCGACAGCGAAAAGACTCTCGGACTGGTCTTCATTACCACCCCCACCGGCTATCAGCCTGCCACCACTCACGGTAATCGCCCCGATTTCTGGCGACTGCTGACCACACCCGCCGACGAACCCGAAACAGCAGACTTTGTCCTTGAGCCTACCGACGACAGCAAATTTGCCTTCCTTGCTTTGGCCGACAATCAAATCAGCAACCGACATGGCGAAGTCAATATGTTCACCTCTACGACAGTTCCGGATGTCAATGCCACCCTCGACAGCCTCCGGGCTGCCGGCTACGACCCATTCGTGATTCTTCTGGGCGACCAAGCGCACGACTGCTATTGGAAAGCCAACCGCTACGGGCTGCCGCAGGCTTATTCCGACATTGAGCGCATAAACGCCCGAGTTTACAGCGTAATGGGCAACCACGACCATGATCCCACGGCCATGAACGACATCGATGCCGGTGCGGAATGGCGTCGTTTTGTCGGGCCCGAATACTATTCGTTCAACAAAGGCGGTGTGCACTTCATCGTTCTCGATGATGAAGAAATTGTCGAAAACGGCCCATTGCTGAGTCAGGACGGCGAGTGCGTCTACAAAAACAAAATACGCGAACCCCAGATGGAATGGCTCAAAGCGGACCTGGCCCTTGTTCCGAAGGAAACTCCTATACTGCTTGCCATTCACGCACCGCTTCTGCCCTCGCCGGGTATGGAGGCCGACTACCGACTCGTCAACGGCGCCGACCTTCACGAGCTGCTCCGTGACCGACAAAACATCGAAATTATATCCGGTCACACTCATATAAGTTATGCCGCGGAGAAAGAAAATCTCCACGAAACCAACTACGGCGCCGTCTGCGGCTCTTGGTGGCTCACAGCCCGCGTAGATCTCGGCAACAAAAACAACCTCTGCCGCGAAGGTACCCCCTCCGGGTATGCTGTCTGGGAGCGCCAAAACGATACCTGGTCAAACATTTTCAAAGGCACCGGCTTCCCGAAAGACTATCAATTCCGGGCTTACGACCTAAACACTATTGTGGTCGACAATGAGCAGCTTGCCGCCGAGTTTCTGCCCGGCCGCGAAAAATCTAACGAGGTGCTGGTCAACGTTTGGAGCTACGGACCCGGGTGGAAGGTGGAAATGTCGGAAAACGGCACTCCGCTGGAAGTGGAACGCGTCCGCTCAAAAGACCCGTTGTTCCTTCTCACCGGTCCGGTGCCCTACCTCGCGCTCGGCAACGAACTGATTGGCACTGTTCGCCCGGTATGGTCATGGCATATGTTCAAGGCCAAAGCTTCCGCACCCGATACTCCGGTAACCATCAAGGTCACCGACCGCGAAGGGCGAGTGTACACCAAGGTTTTCGAACGTCCTGCAACACTCGACATTCACAATCCCTGACAACAAGCTATGAAAAAGGGCGCGTTCGGCTTCGGACGCGCCTTTTTTTGCGGGTTTGTTTTGCGCGGGTTGTCGGGTTTGTGTAATTTTGCATACGCAACAGCTATACTGACTCTGACTATGAAGAAAATGCTTGCCTTAGTGGCAGCGGCGGCCACGGTGGCCGCCGGGTGGTGCGCCGACGGCCCTGCTCTGCGCATGCTCCGCGCCGACGGCCGCACCGACACCGTTTCTACCGCTCGCTACTATCTGATCGGCATCACCGAGCCGGGCGCCACGGCGCTGGTCGACGGCTCCGACTGCCACGTCTACCGCACGGGTTGCTTCGGCACGGAGCTGACACTCGCGCCGGGCGAAAACACGGCCAAGGTTGCCGTGGCAAAGGATGGCGCCACCACAGGGCGCACGGTGAAGATTTTCTACGATCCCGACCGTCGCCGACCCGCCGAAAACGCCGTGGCGCCCCTTGTGGAGCTGCCTGGGCCGCTCGCTGTGGTCTCCAAAGCCGGCGCTTACCTTCAGCACGGCAATGCCGCAGACCGTCTGGGAGGCTCGAAGATGAATTTCATTCCTGAAGGCATCGAATTTGTGGCCGTGGCCGCCAACGACCGCCTCTACCGCGTCATGCTCGGCCAAAACGATTGGGCATACCTTCCCCGCGAGTACGCCGACGAGGCCGGCGAGGCCCCGCAGGCCTACGACCGGGCCGTTACCACCGGCTCTATATCCGTGGCCAACGTCGGCCGCACAGACCGCATCGTGGTTGCCCTCCCCAAACGCCTGCCCTACTACACGCGCACCGAAATCGACCCCTCCACCATACTCATCACCCTCTACGGCGCCACGGACAACTCCAACTGGCTTACCCAGCGGAGCACGCCGGCGATGATCGACTTCGTCGACCTTCGCCGCGAGGGCCCCGACAAACTCACACTGGTCGTTCGCCTGCGCGAAGAGTATTCATGGGGCTACACCGTTGGCTACGACGGCACCAATCTCACCGTCGACGTTCGCCACCGGCCGGCCTCGCTGGCCCTGAGCGACCTCACCATAGGCCTCGACGCCGGCCATGGCGGCGAATACCCCGGCGCACGCTCACCGTCGGGGCTGACGGAGAAGGAAGTGAACCTCGACATCGTGCTCAAGGCTGCCGAAATGCTGCGCAGCCGTGGTGCCCGCGTGGTGCTCACCCGCGAGGGCGACACCGGTCCGAGCATGGCCGAGCGCAAGCGCATATGGCTCGAAGGCGGCGTAGACCTGGCCGTGAGCGTGCACAACAACTCATCGGGCAATCCGCTCGTTCCCATGGGCACCAGCGCCTACTACAAACACATCGCCAACCGCGCCCTTGCCGCCAGCCTCCACCGGGCCATGCTCTCTATGGGCCTGGAAGACTTCGGCCTCACCGGCAACTTCAATTTCTCGCTCAACGGCCCCACCGACTATCCCAACGCCCTGGTGGAAGTGCTCTTCATGTCGTCGCTGCCCGAAGAAGAGCTCCTTGCCGACCCGGATTACCGCACCGAGCTGGCCCGACACATCGTCGAAGGCATCTGCGACTATCTCCGCCAAGTAGAAGAAAGCATCCAATAACCCATATGACCGACATCGAACTTATCCTCGTCAACATAGCCGGGCAAGACCGTCCCGGCGTCACCTCCGCACTCACCGAAATACTCGCCCGGCACAATGCCTCCATCCTCGACATCGGCCAGGCCGACATACACCACTCTCTCTCTCTGGGCATTCTCTTCAAGACCACTTCGGCGCGCTCCGGCGACATCATGAAGGACCTGCTCTTCAAGTGCTACGAGCTCAACGTAACAATCCGCTTCACCCCCGTCAGCGTCGAAGACTACGAGGCCTGGGTGAACCGCCAGGGCAAGAACCGCTGGATTATCACCATACTCGGCCGACGGCTCACCGCACGCCACATCGCCGCCGTTACCGACGAAATAGCCCGCCAGCAACTCAACATCGACGGCATACAGCGCCTCACCGGGCGCCAGCCCTTGGGCGAGGACGAGCAGCCCCGCACCAAGAGCTGCGTGGAGTTCAGTGTGCGCGGCAACCCTCTGGACGTCAACTCCATGCGCGCACGCTTCCTTGAGCTCAGCCAGCGCGAGGAGTTCGACATCTCGCTGCAGGAGGACAACGTGTTCCGGCGCTGCCGCCGCCTGATATGCTTCGACATGGACTCCACCCTGATCGAAACCGAAGTCATCGACGAGCTCGCCGACCGCGCCGGCGTAGGACCCGAGGTGCGCGCAATCACCGAGAGCGCCATGCGCGGCGAAATCGACTTCTGCGAGAGCTTCAAGCGTCGCGTCGCCCTGCTCAAAGGCCTCGACGAGAGCGTGATGCACGACATCGCCGTAAACCTACCCATCACCGAGGGCTTCGAGCGCATGATGGCCGTGCTCAAACGCACCGGCTACAAGACGGCCATCCTCTCGGGCGGTTTCACCTACTTCGGCAACTACCTCAAGGAGCGCTTCGGATTTGACTACGTCTACGCCAACGAGCTCGAAATAGAGGACGGCAAGCTCACCGGACGCTACCTGGGCGACATCGTCGACGGCAAGCGCAAAGCCGAGCTCCTTCGCATAATAGCCCAAGTCGAAAAAATCAACATCGCCCAGACCATAGCCGTCGGCGACGGCGCCAACGACCTCCCCATGCTTGCCACCGCCGGCCTCGGCATCGCCTTCCACGCCAAACCCAAAGTGAAGCAGACCGCCCGCCAGAGCATCTCCACCATCGGCCTCGACGGCGTGCTCTACTTCCTAGGCTTCAAAGACTCCTTCATCCAAGAAGGCAAAAAGTAAGCTCCAAGGAGGGCGAGCTTACGGCTCGCAAGCCGCGAAAGGCGCCAAGTAGGGCGAGCTTCCAGCTCGCAAGCCGCGAAAGGCACCCGCAAGGCATTGAAAAAGAACCCCGTAGGGATTCAATAATGTAGCGCGGGGCGACAGCCCCGGGATATATCGATCTATTAGATATCAGCGACCCCGTCAGGGGTCGAACCTCCGCGAAAGTGCGGACCGTGTTCGACCACCTGACGGGGTCGCCGTTTCCGGTGGTGTGTATTTTCCGGGGGCTGTCGCCCCCGGCTACCTTATTAAACCCCTACGGGGTTATCCTTCTATCGGCGCGGAGCGGCATCCCGTTGGGATGCACGATATCGGCCGTTTTTTTCCGACGGATGAATCCGTCGGCTAACATAAAGCGGGGCGGCGTTGCCGCCCTTTCGGCCGGGCGCCTTTCGCGGCTTGCGAGCTGGAAGCTCGCCCTCCTTGGGCCCTTTCGCGGCTTGCGAGCTGGAAGCTCGCCCTCCTTGGGCGCCTCTCGCGGCTTGCGAGCCGGATGAAGGGCCCGCATTTTAAATTCTACATTCTACATTTTACATTTTCCTCAGTCGAGGGGCTTGATGGCGATGGCGAAGCCGCCTCCGGGGGCTGCCTTGAGGCGCAGGCGGCTGGAAGCCGTTATGCGCTTGGTGGTGATTTTGTAGGCCTGAGGATTGGTGAGGTAATGGGCGTCGGGTGCGTCGGCGTAGATTGTGGCTTCGTAGCGACGGCCGTCGTCGAGGAAGCTGAGGTCGAGGTTCGACTCGTGGCCGTTTTCACCGGCGGTGCATCCCACGAACCAATCGTCGGTGCCTTTTGCCTTTCGCGCCGCCACGATGTACTGCCCGGGCTCAGCCTCGAGGTAGCGGCTCTCGTCCCAGTCGACGGCAACGTCCTTGATGAACTGGAAAGCGTCCATAAATCGCTCGTAGACCTCGGGGAGGTCTGCGGCCATTTGCAGAGGGCTGTACATGGTTACGTAGAGGGCGAGTTGGCGCGCCAGAGTGCTGTTGACGTGGCCTTGGCTTTCGGGGTTCACCTTCTTCATGTCCATTTCGAAGAGGCCGGGAGTGTAGTCCATGGGGCCGCCCTGAAGGCGCGTGAAGGGCAGCACGGTGGTGTGTGAGGGCTTGTTGCCGGCAAAGGCTTCGTACTCCGAGCCGCGGGCGCTCTCGTTGCCGATAAGGTTGGGATAAGTGCGGCAGAGGCCTGTTGGGCGCGTTGCTTCGTGGGCATTGACCATGATGTGGTGCTTTGCAGCCTCAGTGACGGCATAGAGATAGTGGTTGTTGAGCCACTGGCCGTAGTGATGCTCGCCGCGGGGAATCATATTGCCCACATAGCCGCTTTTGACGGAGTTGTAGCCGTAGCGTTCCATCAAGGAGTATGCGGCCTCCATATGGCGCTCGTAGTTGCGGACCGAGCCGGAGGTTTCGTGGTGCATCATCAGTCGTACACCCTTTGAGTGGGCGTAGTCGTTGAGCATATCAATGTCGAAATCGGGATATGGGGTCTGGAAGTCGAAGACATAGTCCTTGGAGTGCCCGAACCAGTCCTCCCAACCCACGTTCCAGCCTTCGACGAGGACCTGGTCGAAGCCGTGCTCGGCAGCGAAGTCGATGTAGCGCTTCACGTTGTCGTTGTTGGCCGGATGTTGGCCGTGGGGGGTGGTGCCGGAATAGTCGAGCGAGCTGAGCTTCACCGAAGGCAGGTCGAAGGTGTATGACCACTGCTTTCCTCCGCCTATCATTTCCCACCACACGCCGACGTACTTGACGGGCTTAATCCACGAAGTGTCGTCGTAGGCGCAAGGGTCGTTGAGGTTGAGGATTAGGTTGGAGGCGAGCATATCGCGGGCGTCGTCGCTGACAATAACCGTACGCCACGGGGAGTGACACGGGGTCTGGAGGTGGCCCTTGTTGCCCTGGGCGTCCGGGGTGAGCCACGACTCGAACACCATCGTTGAGTCGTCCAGATTGAGGTGCATGCAAGAGTAGTCGACCAGAGCTGCCTCGTGGAGGTTGATGTAGAGGCCGTCGTCGGTCTTCATCTGCAGCGAGGTCTGCACACCCGTGGGCGAGAACTGGGTCTGGGAGGCGTTGGAGCATATGGCGTCCTCCATGAGGGAGCGGATTTCGGAGAGTCGACTTTCGGTGTAGTCGTACTCCTGTGTGTCGTAGTCGCCGGCAATCCACCAGGCGGTGTGGTCACCTGCCATTGCGAACTGCGAATGCTCCTCCTTGATGATAAAGTAGGTGAGCACACCGTCCTGGGGAAATTCGTAGCGGAAGCCGATGCCGTCGTCGTAGACGCGGAACCGCACATTCATCTTGCGGTAGCATCGGGGCTGGTCCATCTTGAGGAGCAGCTCGTTGTAGTGGTTGCGGATTGAGCTGTTCTCGCCCCAAACGGGGTGCCAGGTTTCGTCGAAGGTCGACGTTTCGACGGCCGTTTGGCAGAAGCCGTCCATCATGTCGGGTCCGTCGGCGAGCTGCAGGCCCAGCCGCGAGGGCAGAATAACGTCTTTGCCGTTGAAAGTCAAGGAGTAGACAGGCACACTGTCGACCACCTCCGCCGTAAGGACTATATTGCCGGAGGGAGAGCTGATTTGTGCTGCGTGGGCTTGGCCGAAGGCGCAGCCCAAACCTGCGATGGCAAATGCCATCGCAGAGAGGCTCGAGTATTTCATTGGGAATTAGCTTATTACTTTGAGAGTCGTACTATCTTGCAGCCGTGGGCAGCCACCGTTGCCGAAATCGAAGTTGCGGAGCCTTCGTCCTGATGCTTCCAGAGGTCGCGCACTTTGTACTCGCCGGCGATGCCCAGGTCGGCCAGGTTCACGTTGAAACTTTTTGCGGCGTCGTCGCGGTTGAAGAGGCCGACAACGTAGTCGCCTCCGGAGAGCTGGCCGTACCAGATTTGATTGTTGTCATCGTTGAGGGCGTCGCTGAGCGGACGGCCCACAAAGCGGTCGGCGTTAAGCTCCAGGAGCTCGCTGTTCTGGTAGAAGCGCACGTTGTCGCCGATGGTATTGTACTGGTCGGCCACGGTCACCGGACCGCCGGCCATAAGTTGGAGCGAAACCACCGATTCCTTCTCGGCGTCGGTGCTGAAGGTGTTCAGGCGAATGAAGTCGCCGTCGAGAATCACCTTGCCGCGGCCGGAGATGTGGCTCCAGTAGGTAAAACCGTCGAACATATTCATGCAGTTGGGCCAGTTGGCGTAGGAGCGTCCGCGGTCGGCCGAGGAGAAGTGCCACCAGCCGCCGCCGGCGGTGTCAGCCACGATGCGCACCATGTTGCCGTACTGCGCCTCCAGGATGGCGTCGTCGTACATATGAGGCATCACAAGCGAGGTGAATATGCCGTACTTCTTGGCGGCCTCAGCGATGTAGTTGAGGGCGCGGGCGTAGGATTCGCGGCCATAGCCGTGGCCGACAATGCCGATATTGCGGTCCTTGCCGTCCTCGTACCAGGAGAGGAAGTCCATTCGGATGTATTCGATGCCCAGGTCCTTGTAGTGCTTGAAGAAGCCGTCGATAAACTCCTTGCAGCCCGAATTTTCGGCCACGGCCCAGTTGAACCACATATTCTCGGTGGAAGGGTTGGAAACCGATGGCGTGCCGTGCCAGTAGAGGCCGCCGAAGGTGAACTCAGTGCCGGGGATGACAGTGGAGTTTGAGCCGTGGATCCACAGGGGATTGTCGTAGACGCCCACCTTCAGACCCTTCTCGGCGCACTTGGCGACCAAGTCCTTCAGAGCCATCGAGCCGTAGTGGGTCATATAGCCCGTCTCGTCGTTGGCCAGCATGGGTATGAAGCCGTCGGTGCAGATCATGTCGTAGCCGTAGGGCTTGAGGTCGGAGGCCACCCAGTCGATGATGCGGTCCCACTCCTCGGCGCTGATGTCCATGTCGGCGTTTGCGATGCCCTGCTGCTCGCGGGTGTAGCAGTATTCGTAGACGCTCCAGTACATCGGCGCCTTGAAGTTGTGTATTTCGCCCACCTCCGGCAGTTCCGGGAGTTCGTACTTGGGAGGATAGCGCATCTCGTAGTAGTCGTTGTTGGCGCAGCTTACCAGGGCAGCGGCACCCAAAGCGGCCACAAGTATATTGAATTTTTTCATTGTATGGTGTCGGAATAAGGTTGATGTCAGTTGTTGAACTTAGCCTGAAGGGTCATATTCTTAATGTCGAAGGTGAGGGTGTAGTTTCCTTCGTCCTCAATCTTCCACTGGTCGTCGGGGGAGGCGGTGAAGACCATGCCGGGTTCCTCGACGCCGCTGCGAGAGATTCGCACGCCGTTGCGGGCCGGACGGTAGAAGTTTTGGCTCCAGGAGGGGTCTTTCTCTACGAAGGCCTTCATAGAGCCCTTGACGAGCTTGCCGGTCCAGGTGTAGACGCCCTGGCGGCCTTCCACCGGGGTTAGCTCGGCGGCATCGTCCTGGCTCCAGCCGCCGGGGGTGGCGTCGCCGAGGATGAAGAGCGGGTCGACGGTTGCCACTGCCTCAAGGAACTGAGCGTCGAAGGTCATGGCCTCCGTGTTGAAGGTGAGGCGGTAGCGGCCGGCGGCGGTCACTTTCCATTTGTCGTCGGGGTCGGTGGTGAAGACCATGGTGCGATTTGCCACGCCGGAGGCCGAAACCTCGCAGCCCGCCATGGTCGGACGATAGAAGGGAGCGGAGAAGTCCTTGACAAGGCATGCTTTGAATTCACCCTTGTTGAGCAGGCCCTCCCAGACGTAGAGCCCCTTGGTTTCGGAAGTGATTTCGGTGGCATTGTCCAGGCTCCAGCCGCCGGGGGTAGCGTCGCCGATGAGATACAGCGGGGGCACCGGCTCTTCTACCTTGCCGCCGGAGATGCACACGGCATCGAAGGTCATGGCTTCGGTGTTGAAGGTGAGGCGGTAGCGGCCGGCAGCAACCACTTTCCACTGGTCGTCGGGGTCGGTGGTGAACACCATGGTGTTCGAGGCCACGCCGGAGGCGGAAATTTCGCAGTCGGGGGTCGCCGGGCGGTAGAAGGGCGCGGAGAAGTCCTTCTCGCGGGCAGCCTTGAAAGTGCCGGCCTTGAGGTCGCCTTCCCAGATGAAAATGGCCTTGTTGGCGGCATCGCCCTGAATCTCGGTTGCGGCGTCCCAGCTCCAGCCGCCGGCTGTAGCTTCGCCTATCATATAGAGCACGGCGGGCTGCTCAACCTCGCCGCCGGAGATGCAGACGGCATCGAAGGTCATAGCCTCAGTGTCGAAGGTGAGGCGGTAGCGGCCGGCGGCCACTACTTTCCACTGGTCGTCGGGCTCGGTGGTGAACACCATGGCGTTGGAGGCCACGCCGGAGGCGGATACCTCGCAGTCAGGGCTTGCCGGGCGGTAGAAGGGGGCTGAGAAATCTTTCACCTTGGCAGCTTTGAAGGAGCCGGCCTTGAGGTCGCCTTCCCAGACGTAGACGGCACTGTTTGCGGCGTCGGCCTCGATTTCGGTAGCGGCATCCCAGCTCCAGCCGCCTTCGGTAGCCTCGCCGATCATATAGAGCACATTGCGCTCCTCGACGGCGGAGAGGAATTCGGCGTTGAAGGTCATGTCGGCCGTGTTGAAGGTCAGGCGATAGCGGCCGGCTGCGGTCACGAGCCACTGATCGTCGGGGTCGGTGGTGTAGACCATCTTGTCGGAGGCCACACCGGAGGCGGAAACCTCGCAATTGGGAATTTCGGGGCGGTAGAAGGGTGCGGAGAAGTCTTTCTCCATGGCTGCCTTGAAGGAACCGCGGCCCAACTCGCCTTCCCAAACGAAGAGAGTGTTGGTCTCGTCGGCGGCTTCGATGACAGTAGCGGCATCCCAGCTCCAGCCGCCCTCGGTAGCCTCGCCTATCATATATAGCTTTGCGGCGGGGGTGTAGTCGCCGGTGTATTCTGCGGCTATGGTCCAGTGCTCCAGGTCGAGGGTGATACGGTAGATGCCCGGCTGGGTCACTTTCCACTTATGGTCGGGAGCGGCGGTGTAGACAAAGTTCTCGCTTGCCACTCCTTCGGCGTTGATTTCAACACCATCGGATTCGGGGCGGATAAAGGAAACGTCCCAGCTGCCGGTTTCCGTGCAAGCCTTGAACTCGCCGGCATCCAGAGTGCCTTCGTAGACGAAGATATAGTCGCTCTTCTTCTCCAGAGGGGTAGGCTCGTCGATGCTCCAGCCGTTGGGGGTAGCGTCGCCCACGATGAAGACATTTTCGGCCACGATTGGCTCGATGACCACGGGGTCGAGCTCGCGCACGTAGTCGGCCTGCATCTTCCAGTTGCGCAGGTCGAAGCGCAGGCTGTAGATACCGGCTTCGGTCACCTTCCATTTGTCGTCGGGGTCGCCGGCGTGCATGGCAAAAGCGGTTTCGGCGATACCGCCCTTTCCGAGAGGTTCATTGGCGTTGACGGGGCGGATAAAGGGGCTGTCCCAGCTTCCGGTGGTGAGGCAGAGCTTCATCTCGCCGGTGTTGAGGGCGCCTTCCCAGGTGAACACCAGGGGGTCTTCCTCGGTGGGATTCAGAGGGGTTGGGGCGTCGATGCTCCAGCCGTTGGGCGTAGCGTCGCCCACCATATATAGAGTCGAGGTCTTGATGGGGAGATTGCCCTCGATGGTAATCAGTTCCTTCTCATCTTCGCATGCAGCCAGCCCGAGGAGCACGACCAGACCGGTGAGAATGGAGAATATGTTCTTAACGTTCATTCCGTTGAGTTTTAAGCAGGTTTATTAACGTCCGTAGCCGGGGTTCTGCACCAGGATGGAGTTGGAGTTGAGGATGGTGCGCGTAATGGGGAATATTGCGGTGTGGTTGTCGGTGTCGGGAGTCTTGTCCCACCAGCGGCCGCTGTTGAACTTGCCGAAGCGCACCAGGTCAATGCGACGACGGCTTTCGGCAAAGAACTCGCGACCCCACTCGGCCAGCATTTCAGCCTCGTCGAATCGAGCGTTGCCTTCGGGCGAATAGAGCACCTGTTCGAGATTTTCGACCGGGTAGTTGCGGCGGCGCACGCTGTTGAGGAGCTTGGCGGCGCCGTTGCGGTCGTTGTCGCGCAGTTTGCACTCAGCCAGCGAGTAGATGATTTCCGGCAGGCGGATTTCGGTGTAGTCGCTCTCGAGCTGGTTGGGGTCGTTGTCGTCGTAGAAAGGATACTTCACGAAGTGCCATCCCGAGTTGTGGTCGCCCTTGACCAGTGTGCTTGTTTTGTCGGAGGGCCACTGGGTGGGCTCCATGCCCTGGAAAGTACCCACGGCGTCGCGCAGATAGAGGTCGTAGGGCTGCTCGGGTGCGCGCAGGCGCTTTGTGGCTCCGGTTTCGGCATCGGTGTATTCGAGGTATCCGAAGAGGAACATACCTTCGCGTCGGCTGTTGCCCAGATTGGCGTAGAGCTTCATGCGCTCATCGCCGGGATACTTGCGGAAGTTCTGCACGGGCATACCCAGTTCGTAGTCGTAGAGCTCGCCGTTGAGGTCGTAGCTGGGGGAGGCGGCGTACTTGGTGTTGTGGCCCACGCCGGACTTGGTGTCGTTGAAGAAAGCGGAGGCCTTTGCGGGCACGGTCCAGGCGTAGGTGTCGCCGTCGTAGTGCCAGTGGGTGTAGCCCTTCGAGCCGGGGAAGCCGAAGAGAACTTCGTCGCAGGCATCGTTGTCCCAGTCGAAGGCGGCGTCCCAGCGGTCGGCCAAGGCATAGTCGCCATATTTGCCGTCGAGAATATCCTGAGCCACGGCGGCGCAGTCGCTGTAGTGAGGTGTTCCGGTGTATACCTCGCCGTTGAGGTAGAGGCGAACCAGAAGCGCGGCGGCGGCAGCCTGCGTCCACTGGCCCTGGAGGGTGGCGTTAGTGCCGAGGCCTTCCTTCTTGACCAGCAACGTAGTGCAGTCCTTAAGCTCGGACTCGATGAAGTCGAACACGTTCTGCGGCTCGGCCTGAGGATTGTTGGGCATATCGGCGTAGGTAGTCACCAGGGGAACATTGCGGAAGGCGTCCAGAAGGCGGATGTAGAACCAGGCGCGCAGAGCGCGGCACTGCGCCTTAAGATTGTCGAACTCGGCCTGTGTGAATCCGAATCGCTCCGGGGTGAAGCCCTCAAGGTCTTCGATAACCAGATTGCACTGCATGATGCCCTGGAAGCAACCGTTCCACTCGGTCTGCGCCTCGCTGAGGTCGTCGACGGTCCAAGTGTGGTAGTGGAGGCGCTCCCACTTTCCGCCGTCGTACCACCATCCGTCGCGAGTGGGCGTTATGAGCTGGTCGGCGGTGAGTTCGTTGAGGACGTGGCGGCTGCCGATGCTCCAGAAGGCATGCTCGAAGGGGCGGAAGGTTGCGCGGATCACGTCCATCTTGGTATTGTAGTAGTTTTCGGAGCCCACCTGGTCGTAGAGAGTCTCGTCCAGGTCGGTGCAGCTGCCCAGCGCGAGCACTGCGGCGGCCGCTACTGCTATTTTGTGGATAAATTTCATTTCCGGATTTTTAAATGGTATTAGAAATCAACCTGAACGCCGGCAATAAACTGGCGGGTGGAAGGATAATAGGAGCGGCTGCCCTGAGCGCCCGGCTCAAGGCCGTTGACCTGATAGGAGGAGGGGTCGACGCCGCTGAACTTGGTGATGGTGAACACGTTTTTCACCGTGCCGTAAACTCGTATGCGGTCCAGGAAGCGGCATTTGGGCAGCTTGAGGGTATAGCCCAGAGTTAGCATGTCGAGCTTGAAGTAGTCGCCTCGCTCCAGGAAGTAGTCGCTGACCACGGGAGCGGCATCGGGGTTGATGTCGAAGTTCTTGCCGTAGGCCTTCTTGAGCATATTGCCGGTGAAGTTGCGGGTGCCGTAGTAGAAGTCGTGGATATTGAAGATGTCGTATCCGAAAGCGCCGCGGAAGAAGAGTGCCAGGTCGAAGTTGCGGTAGCGGAAGTTGTGGGTGGTCGACATGGTGAACTTGGGCATGCCGTTTCCGACTATGGTTCGGTCCTCGTCGGTGGCCTGGGCGGCCTGGATGATGTCGCCTTCTTTGTCGTAGACGAGCCAGTTGCCGTCGGAGTTGATGCCGGCGTAGCGCCACATATAGAAGTTGCCAAGCGATTCGCCCTTCTCGATGCGCTGGAGATTGTAGAAGGGATAGGGATCTTCGGTGCTGCAGACGTTGTAGTAGTCCTGGCCGACGTACTGCGAGTTGCTGAATTCGACGAACTTATTGCTCATCCAAGTGCCGATCACGCCGAAGCTGTAGGAGAAATCGCGGGTGTTGACGACGTTGAAGTTGAGGTCGAATTCAAAGCCGGTGTTTTTCATGGTGCCGACGTTGACGAAGGTTTCGTCGTGGATGTTCGGCGGCACGGGCACCTTGTAGTTGCCCAGCAGGTCCTGCTGGCGGCGGTTGAAGTAGTTGAGCGAGCCGTATATGCGGTTTGTGAGGAATGAGAAGTCGATGCCGACGTTCCAGTTCTTGCCCTTCTCCCATTTGAGGTCGGGGTTGACGTTCTTGCCCGGACCCCACACCTGGAAGTACTTGCCGTTGTAGAAGTAGTAGCCGAATCCGCTCATAGTGTTGATGGAGAGGTAGCTGCCGAAGTCCTGGTTGCCGGTGACGCCATAGTCGGCGCGGATTTTGAGGTCGTCGATCCAGGAAATGTCGCGCATGAACGACTCCTGCGAGATGCGCCAGCCGGCCGACACAGCCGGGAAGTTGCCCCACTTGTGGTTCTGGCCGAACTTGGAGGAACCTTCGTGGCGCAGAGAAGCCGTAAGGAGGTATTTGCCCATGTAGTCGTAGCTGACGCGGCCGAAGAAGGATATGAGTTTGGCATCGTTGCGGTAGCTGCCCATCATCACTTCGCCTTCTTCCTTGGCCCAGTCGCCGGAGCCGAGGTTGTCGGCGCCTAGACCGTCGTTGGGAAAGTCTTTGTTCTCGGCGTTGAAGCCCGAGTACTGCGAATACTGGTAGGAGTAGCCCAGCATGGCCTTGAGATTGTGGCGGTTGGCAAAGCGGGCGCTGTAGTTTGCAAGCCATTCCACAACGTACTGCCGCTCTTTGGAGTAGGAGCGCGACGCCTCGCCCTCATGGCCGTTGTTGATGGAGGTGGTCGAGGTCGACGGCCGGAAGAAAGAGTTGTCGTTGCTGTACTGGTGGTCGGCGAACATCACCTGTGTGGTGAGCGTCTGGTTGCTGTCGCCGTTGGGAGCCAGCAGGGGCAGCAGGTTGAGGCGGAGGGTGCCGTCCCAGTCGAGCAGTTTGGTGTCGGCGTGGTCCTTCTCGAGTCGCTGACGCTCCACGGGGTTGGAACCTACGATCTGGCCGTAGAAGTTATAGTACTGGGCCTGATTTTCAGGATTCATCAGCGGGGTGGTGGGATTGGCCTCCAGAGCGTCTTTGAACACGCTCCAGTCGGCGTTGTCGCGGTATATTATGCGGGGAGCCACATTCATCTGGATGGTGAACAGGCCGCCCTTGGTGGTATGCATCACCGAAGCGCGAGCACCATATTCCTCGCGGTTGGAGCGAAGGTCGATGCCGTTGGCGTCGCGGTAGTCGGCGCTGACGCGGTAGTTGCTGCGCTCGTTGCCGCCGCTGACGGTCAGGGTGTGCTGCATGGTGAAGCCGGTGCGGGTCACGGCCTTGAACCAGTCGACGTTGCCGCCAAGGTCAACGCCGCGGTCGCCCCAGCCCAGGCGCACGTCGCGGAAGTCCTGAGCGCTCATCATATCGAGGTCGCGGTTGACAACATCCCAGGCGAAGGTGCCCGAATAGGAGGTGTGGGTGCTACCGTCCTTGCTGCCCTTCTTGGTGGTTACCAGAATGACGCCGTTGGAGCCGCGCGTGCCGTAGATAGCGGAGGCGGCGCCGTCCTTGAGGATGTCGAAGGAAGCGATGTCGTTGGGGTTGATATTGGTAAGATTGCCGCCGGGCACACCGTCGATCACAATCAGCGGGCCGAGGCCGGCCGAACGCGACGATACGCCGCGTATCTGGATGCTGGCCTGATTGTTGGGGTCGCCGGCGCCGGTGTTGGTGATGGACACGCCGGGCACTTTGCCCTGAATCATCATCGACGGGTCCAGAGAGCTCACCGACAGGAAGTCTTTCTCCGAAACGTGCGAGATGGCCGAGGTGAGCTCCTTTTTATCCATAGTGCCGTAGCCCACGACAACCACTTCGTTGAGCACCTCGGAATTTTCCCACAGCTCTACATTAATAGTAGAGCGGCCGCCCACTGCAATGTCCTGCGTCTTGTAGCCCACATAGGTGAAGCGCAGAGTGGCGTTGGAGGCCACGCTCAGAGTATAGATTCCGTCAATGTCTGTGGTGGTGCCGGTGTTTTGGCCGGCCACTGTCACACTCACGCCGATGAGCGGTTCGCCGGACGAATCACTCACCGTTCCCGACACATTTATATTCTGCGCCGTCGCCCCGAAGGCCGCCAACAGCAGAAGGGTCAGAAACGCAAACCGTGCAGGCAGTTTGATCTTTTCCATTGTTTTCGTGATATTAAATTTTTATTGGTTTTTTCTTGTTCTGATGCAAAATTAGGCATTGTAGGCAAGCCCGTCAACGGCTTGTAGGGAAAAAGTAGTTATTTTGAAGAGCACTTAACTTATACGTCAGGCATTTAGCTCTTTTGAGGCCCTCGTTTTATATAGTTGTTTTAGAGCGTTAAAAAGCCCCGTCGGCTCGAAAAAAGCGATAAAATGAGTGCTACCGCTCCGGCGACACCTGCCCGATTTTGAGCACCATCCGCTCGAGGTCGCCTCGGTCGCCCCGCGCCTTGTTGCGCATACGCGTGCGGTAGTTGTAGATGGTAGTCAGGGAGTAGTGCAGGAAGCGGGCAATGCGGTCGCTGTCGGAAATGCCAAGGCGTATCAAGGCGAAGATGCGCTGCTCCGGAGTCAGCGTCCCCGGCTTTTTGGGCACTATGGCCTCTTCGGGCAGCAGCAAGGCGTTGAGATCTTCGACGAAGGTCGGGAATAGGCTGAGGAAGGTTTTGTCGAACTCGTTGTAGAAGGATTTCAGCTCAGAGTCGACCATAGCCGACGATTTGACCATCTTCTGCAGCTCGGCGGTCTTTCCTGTGGAAAGCAGCTTGGCGATGGTCTTTCGGTAGCCGTCGAGCAGCTCGATGTGGGAGAGCGACTGGTCCATATACCGGCCGATGTATACCTCCTTGAGCTCCGAAATCTCCACTATGGCGCGGTTGGCCTCCTGAAGCTGGGCGTTGGAGCGCGTGAGCTGCTCGTTGAGGCTGTTTAGCCGGAGGTTGCTCTCGTTGAGGCTGTTGTTGAGGGTGTTGAGCCGGTCGTTTGCCTCCTCCAGGCTGCGTCGGCTCTGCGCCAGTCGCACCATCTGCTTGCGCATGTAGGCCAGCAGGATAATCAGCAACACCACCAGGATGGTGATTATGACCAAGGTGCGCTGCAGCGATTTCTTTTGGTTGCGCACGGTGTCGATATAGATTCCGTTGATGGTTGGATAGGAGTCGTTGAGCTCAACTATTCGCTGGCGGGCGTTGCACTTGGCGGCGTCGTCGACGGCAATGGTCAGAAAGTTATAGGCCCGGTCGAGGTCGCCCTCGCGGTAGAGAAGCAGGGCGAGCTCGCGAAGCGAAATGTACTCGCGCACAGCGCTCTTCATGTCCGAAATGGCCGAGATGAGAAGTTGCTCCTTGCGGGCCGTTTCGTCGCCCATCGCCTTGTAGGATTCGGCCAGCGTCCAGGCGCAGATGGCGCGGTCGTGCTCGCTCACGGCCGTGGTGTCCAGAAAGGCCTCGAGAAGGTCGACTGCCTCGCGGGGGCGGCGGTGCACGTTGAGCTGATCGGCGCGGATCAGGAGGTGGAAGAGGCTGCCCGGTGCATTCGAGGCCAACAGCGAGTCGCGGTAGCGGTCGGTCAGTGCGGCGTAGCGGGCCCGTTCCGGCGCAAAGGCCGAGTACTCGGCAAGACTGCCGTAGAGGGTGCGCTTGGTGTGGAAGAAATACGACCGCAGATAGTCCGGAACGGCCTCATGGGCGATGGAATCGGTTATTACCAAAGCCTCGGGATACATCGCTGTGGCACACAGTATGTTGGCGCGATTCAACCGGGCGTTGAGAACGAGGTTGTCGTCGCCGATGCGCCGCGCCAGGGCCTCCATGCGCTGGCTGACGGCATAGGCCGAGTCGGCGTTGAAGGGATGGTATTCGCCGAAGAGCGTCCCCAGGATGTTGAAGCGCTCGCGCAGGTCGGCCGCCGAGGCTGCGCTGTCGCGAAGCTGCTCGATGCGCGCCTGACGAGCTGCAAGATATACCTGGCGCCGACCTATCACAGAGTCCAGCTCGGCAAGCAGCGAGTCGGTGCGCGTTGCACCGGCACCGGCCGAATGTATACAGCATCCGGCCAACACGCACAGGAACAGGCAATAACGGACAAAACTCATTTCAGCTACTCGGCTCGTTCAGTCTTAGGCGCCACTGCGGGCGAACGAGTTCACAAAGTTAATAAAAATTTAGCCAACACAAAAAAGACGCCTTAGTTAAAGGAGCTTTTAACCTCCGTTAATACTCGCCACTTGCATAAGCCGAAAAAAAAACGTAACTTTGCGCGAATTTTAACGGAAAAGAAAAACAATCATTTAACGCATTTTATGAACGTAATCAAGAAAACCATCGCACTGCCCGATGGCCGGGAAATCACCATTGAGACCGGCAAACTCGCAAAGCAGGCCGATGGTGCGGTAGAAGTCAGAATGGGCAACACTATGCTCCTGGCCACCGTCGTTACCGCAAAAGAAGCCGGCGAAGGCGTTGACTTTATGCCTCTGCAGGTGGAATACAAAGAAAAATTCTCCTCCGCAGGCCGTTTCCCCGGCGGCTTCCTCAAGCGCGAAGGCCGTGCCAGCGACTACGAAATCCTCACCGCCCGTCTGGTCGACCGTGTGCTCCGCCCCCTCTTCCCGGACAACTACCACGCCGACACTTTCGTAAACATCACCCTCTACAGCGCCGACGGCGTTGACGCTCCCGACTGCCTGGCCGGTCTGGCCGCTTCCGCCGCCCTCGCCGTGAGCGACATACCCTTCAACGGTCCTATCTCCGAAGTACGCGTGGCTCGCGTAAACGGCGAATTTGTGATCGACCCCACCTTCGAACAGCTCAAAAACGCCGACATGGAACTCATGGTAGGCGCCACCTACGACAACATCATGATGGTCGAAGGCGAAATGAACGAAGTCAGCGAAGCCGACCTCCTGGCCGCCCTCCGCGCCGCCCACGATGCCATCAAGGTGCAGTGCAAGGCTCAGATGGAGCTCGCCGAAGCTGTCGGTTCTACCGTTAAGCGCGAATACTGCCACGAAACCAACGACGAAGCCCTCCGCGCCGACGTTCACGAAAAATGCTACGACCGCGCATACGCCATCGCCAAAACCGGCTCCGCCGACAAGCACTGGCGCGCCGAAGCCTTCGAGGCTATCTGCAACGACTACATCGAGTCCCTCCCCGAAGAAGAACGCGACGAAAAAGCTCCCCTGGTGAAGCGCTACTACCACGACGTGGAGAAAGAAGCCATGCGTCGCTGCGTGCTCGACGAAGGTATTCGCCTCGACGGCCGCAAGACCACCGAAATACGTCCCATCTGGGCTGAAGTCGACTACCTGCCCGGCCCCCACGGCTCGGCCGTCTTCACCCGCGGCGAGACCCAGGCGCTCGCTACCGTGACCCTCGGAACCAAGCTCGACGAAAAGATTCTCGACGACGTCCTCAACCAGGGCCGCGAGCGCTTCCTGCTCCACTACAACTTCCCGCCCTTCTCCACCGGCGAAGCACGCCCCGTGCGCGGTGTAGGTCGTCGCGAAGTTGGCCACGGCAACCTTGCCCACCGTGCTCTCAAGCGCATGTTCCCCGACGATTTCCCCTATGTTTGCCGCATCGTCAGCGACATCCTCGAGTCGAACGGCTCTTCCTCGATGGCTACCGTGTGCGCCGGCACCCTCGCCCTGCTCGACGCCGGCGTGAAGATGAAGAAGCCCGTCAGCGGCATCGCTATGGGCCTTATCTCCGACGGCTCCAAGTACGCCATCCTCTCCGACATCCTCGGCGATGAGGACCACCTCGGCGACATGGACTTCAAAGTGACCGGTACCGCCGACGGTATCACCGCCACACAGATGGACATCAAGTGCGACGGCCTCAGCTACGAAATCCTCGAACGCGCCCTCAACCAGGCCCGCGAAGGTCGCCTCCACATTCTTGGCAAAATCGCCGAAACCATCTCCGCTCCCCGCGAAGACTACAAGCCCCACGTGCCCCGCATCGTCACCATGCTCATTCCCAAAGAGCTCATCGGTGCTGTCATTGGCCCGGGCGGAAAGGTTATCCAGGGCATCCAGGAAGAAAGCGGTGCCGTGGTTTCCATCGACGAAATCGACGAGGGCGGCTTCATAGAAGTGGCTGCTTCCAACAAGGACTCCATCGACCGCGCACTCGCAATGATCAACGCCATCGTTGAGCTTCCCGAAGAAGGAAAGGTATACGACGGCACAGTGCGCTCCATCATGGAATTCGGCGCTTTCGTTGAGTTCATGCCCCACCGCGACGGCCTCCTCCACATCAGCGAAATCGCTTGGGAGCGCCTCGACGACATGGAAGCTTCCGGCCTCAAGGAAGGCGACAAAGTGCAGGTAAAACTCATCGAAATCGACAAGAAGACCGGCAAATACCGCCTCAGCATGCGCGCCCTCCTGCCCAAACCCGAAGGCTACGTAGAGCCCGCACGCGCTCCCCGTGGTGAGCGTCCCCGCCGCGATGGCGACCGCCCCCGCCGCGATGGCGACCGTGGCCCCCGCCGCGACAACCGCGGTCCTCGCCAGCCCAAGAAGGACTAAGCAACCCGCCGCAATCTAATTTATAAAAGCGTCCGCACCCCGCGGACGCTTTTTTTGTCGCCTGATCCTCCGCCCCCACAGAAGCCGTTGCGGGCCATATGGAGTGACGGCTTCAGCCGTCACCGCCCCGCCGAAGCATTTGTCGCCGGAGAATCCCTCCGTGATAGGGCGAGGATTTGAAATCACCGCCGGCCAGGCGGTGCGGGACCTTCCGCGGCCAT
>ENA-ORLW01000505-ORLW01000505.1-human-gut-metagenome-genome-assembly--contig:-NODE-505-length-55429-cov-24.963488_pt1 | contig 55429 bp, 57 predicted proteins | sample MGYA00243017_ERZ508829 | MGnify/ENA primary metagenome ERZ508829 (study PRJEB26277, sample SAMN04329776) | human gut metagenome | biome: human-associated habitat | host: Homo sapiens | place: USA...
CGGGGTTCCTTCGGGTAACATCAGCCTGCGCTGCACCACACCGTTCACAACCACGGTCTCATCAACCGGACGGTAGTTAGAAGGGATGTTCTTTGTCGAGCCGAAAGCATAGATTCTTGTCGCATAGGTGGACCGGGATTCAGATCGTGGCATTTCCTGCACGTTTTTCTCGATCTCGAAGTCCACCGCGTCGCCAAACTCACAACGCCCGAAATGGATTATATTCTCGGTTATCCAGCACTCACAGTCCCATTTCTTCGCCATCTCAAAACAGGCATCAAGGATGTTGATGTTCTCATAAGACATCAGTTGTGATTTGTTCTCTACCGTACTGTCAATGGAGAAAACAAAATCCTGTCCTTTGTATGTGTAACCAAGAGCCTTTAAATTTCTCAGGACTATACCGGCTTGTACGTCAAGCGGGGCAGTCAGGTTCCAGGACGCCTCCTGTCCGGCCGTCTCCGGGGTATATTTGAAGATTTTGTTTTTCCATTTCCAATAATAGGCATCAAGCTGAAGCTCATAGTCGTATGCCCCGGTTTTCCTATTGTACTTGGGTTTGTACAGATCGCATAGCTCGAACCGACCGAAACGTGTGTCCTCCGTCCAGTCACCCAGTTTGAAAAAGACAGGAGATTTCAGGGAAAACTTCAAAAGTATGAAGTCTTCCTTCATGAGTGTGAACTTACGTTTGCTGCCTTTTCTGACAGCATCCTGGTAACATAGTTCACCAGTTGAATTTCTGATCTCAATTTTCATACAATATCTTCCCTGTCGCCCGGATTGGGTTCTTTAAGTTTGACCATAAACTTTCCCCGGCATTTCCCGTAGCTTCCATACTTGCCACAAGACAGATAGTACAAATTGTAAATCTTCCCCAGTGCCGGGATTTTCAGTGCAATTTTACCCTTTACCAGTTCGGACACAAAGGACGAATATTTATCCAGATAGTCACTTTGTGAATTTCCCGTAATAAAAAAAGGCAGGCTGAGTTCCCTGGAGTCCATCTTGCAGATCTCAGGCGATGAAGTTATCTGTATGCCATGTTCCAGTCTGCTGTCATTTTCGATATAGTCCTTTACCGGAGGGGGTGTTAGTATAGCCTCCAAAGCTCCGTCCATCAGCTCCGCACCCCATGTGCTCCAGATATTCTTGCCATTAATAAAAGCGTTCCTCTCCATAATCACATTCCTTTTGTGTTTTTTTCGATCTCGGCAAGAGTGTCGTCCATGCCGCTCAATATGCCGGTATATTTCTCAATTTTTTCCAAATGGCCGTTGCATTCATGCAGTACATCACGCATTTCCGTGACACACACTGAATGAGTTGCAAGTTCCTTCGCCATATTTAATGCCGCCGTAGAAATGATAAGCATGCTTGCATTCATTTCCGTTCCTTTGGTTTCCAAACGCACATTGGACTCATACATGGCTGTCAGCCGTCCACTGATTTCCTCACCTGTTTCCTGGCTCATGGTGGTAGTGTAGCCTGTAGAAGAGGACTGGGAATAGGAATCCCCGGACGCACTCCATCCAAAGATATCCGCCAGGCTGTCCCTCTCGGCCAGGACTGCTTCAGACAATTGTTTCTGCATCTCACGCAATGCATCGACTTCATCTTTCGTATAACCGTCCTCGCCATATTCCGCCCAAGTCTCATACAGCTTTCTGACCTGCTCCTTGTACTTGTCGGCCATCATGGCTCTGATAATGGATTTGCGGAGCTGTTCCTCCAGATTCTCAGCCAGTTCTTCGTTCCCGTTCTCCAGATCGGATATCATCTCCCAGTAGGAATCCTCAAAGCTGTCAAAGGATATGCCGGTGATCTGTTCTTTCACCGCCTCTAGAATCTCCTTCTCCGTCTCGCCATATTTGATGATATTTTCCAGATGGTTCCTGAACTCTCCGTCCATGACTGACCAGAGTCCGGCATAATTCTCCCTGATGGACTGCAAGATTTCCGGGGACATATTGATCATATCCTTCATCTCGTTGAACGTCACACCGTACTCCCTGGATATCTCCCCAGCGACATCACGCCAGTTCTGGCCTTCCCATTTGTAGGAGCCTTTCCACATCCTGTAGCCTTGGCTGTGACTTCCGATACTGCTGCCGGCACTCAGACGTGCCTCGGCAAGTTTCTTTTGTACCTCCAGCTCGTTTTTTGCAATATTCAGAGCTTCCTCTCCGGCTTTGGATGCTTCCGCACCGTAACTTTCATTTATATATGCCTTCTTTTTGTCAAGCAGCTCGTCCCAGATATCCAGCAGATTCTCATACTGTGCCACCATTTCATTATAACCGGAATAATCAGCACCATGGAAAATACCACCGGCCCCCTTGATTCCAAAGATGGAGCCCACCGTATCGAAAATTCCTCCTACGGCATTGCTCACAGTTTCCAGTATATTCCCCACGAATTTGTCAAGTCCCTGGTCACCGATCTGGTCAAGTATGGCTAGGATGGCGGCAATGATCCCGCCTATCTTCGATCCGGATTCCGAGAGTACGTCAACCAATGACCCGACACTCTCCCCGAAAGAGGAAAGACTCATGTCCGCCTCCCCGAGCTGTACAATGGCGTTGGTGACTCCGGTTATATTGTCTATAGCCTTCTTTGATGACTTATCCACATTTGTTTTTGCATTCGAGACATTCTGGGAAGCGGTATTAAGCTTTTTTTTCGCCGCCTCCTGCTCGGCATGTGTTCCACTTTCCAGGGACATGTTATATTCATCCTGAGCCTTGGCCAGTTCCTCCTGGGCTTTCCTCAGGTTGTCCAGCTGGTCAGGAAGATCACCAAGCAGTCCGCCTTTGTCAATAATTGCAGATTGTATTCCGTCCAAAGCTTCGTCAACAACTTTTTTTTGCTCCACAGCCATATTCTTATACTCATCGGATTCACGGAACAGTTTCAACTGTGCCCGGACTTTGTCAAGCTCTTTTTTAGACACCTTGCTTAAATCCCCGAATATCAGCTCCCAGTTGATCTCTTGTTTCAACTTGTCAACATCCAAGGCTGACAGGGCTTTTTCAAATTCCTTTTGTAGCGATGCGATCCTGCCGGCATCAGACTCACTATCCATCAATGCTCTGTATTTACGTGTCAACGCCTCCTTTTTTCCCTGGAAAGTACCGTATTTGATCAGGTACTCGTCCCATGCGTTTTCCTGATCACGCAATGTTTCTTTCCAATGACGCCTAGTGGTATTGTCGATAATAGCATCAAACGCCGATGTATCTACGGAAATTGAAGAAGAGTTAAAGTTTTTTTTCACATAACGCTTGTCCTTCTTCGCCTTCAGCTCCTCCTCGGCCTCGAACTTTTCTTTCTCAAACTGGATTACGGCCTGAATATAGTCTTCCTTCTGCCGCTGCAGAAGCGATATCTCTCTGCGGTTGTTTAGTTCCCGTTGTGCCAGTTCCTTTTCAGCCCCGGCTTCCATAGCGTCAATACGGGACTGAGCTACCCGGTATTCCAGTTCCTCCTCCTGACGCTGACGCTCCTGCAAATGTTTCTTCCGCAAGTCCTCCAGCTTCACACTCTGCGCATTGACCGCATTCTGCTGGCTGACTTTTTTAGGATCCGCCTGGATTTCCGATTTGCCGGAAAGAATGGTGGCGGCCATGTCCCTGTACTGGCTGTCCGCATTCTTTTCGTCTGCAAGCCATGTTTCCAGCTGTTTCTTGTTCATTTTGATGAACTCATCCCGCATCTTGATCCTCTTCTCGTTGTCCTCCAAGGACTTCTCCAGACTCTCACCCCGCAGTTCCCGGATACGAAGCTCAGCCCCCTTGATCATGTCGCCATACTTCCTGACATCATCATCAATACGTTCCAGTGTGCCCGGAGTATTATCGAAATAGGAGGTGGAATATCCGGTATTACTCATGGAAGAGGTCACATACACGCCTCCGGCCTGCTGCGCCTTCAGAGCGTTCTGATATTTTCTCCTGTATTCTTTCAGGTTATCTTCCTCTTCCTTGATGGCCTCCCGGTTCATATATTCCAACAATACCTTCTGTTGCCGCACGAACTCTCTGGCCTTGCCGCTGGAGATATCCAGCGCCTGTCCGTATTCCCCCACTTTGGTTATCACCCCGGGAATATTATCCGTGATTTTGGTGATGATGGTATTAAGTTCGGCCTGCTCGTCCGAGGACAGTTTGGTCTTGGTTTTCAATTCATCATACCGGTCCAGTAACGGCATATATTCGGAATAAAGGCTTACAACCCGTTCCTTCTGTTCATAAAACTTTTCATTGGCGGTGGATACTGTTATATTGACGGTTTCAGCCATTTTGTTTTTCAGGCTGATCCATAAATCTCCAAGCCAGGACAACCGTCTTCCTAGTCTCAGTTTGGCGTTTTCCAGCCTTGCATCAGCCTGAGCTGCCTTGTCAGATGCGGATACATACAATCCGGATTGTGTTAGCTGGCGGTCTATGATATTGGACACCCCTTTCATGAAATCACCTGTTTTGGCAACCTCCTCATTGATTTCTGCGGCGGAAAGTCCCAGGTTGTCCAGTATAAGAAGTGACTTGCGCCCCAGACCGGTCACAATCGAATCTGTCATATATTCCACACTTTGGCCGGTCTGCTGCGCCTTCAACTGGGCGAATGCCAGATATTTTCCCAGGTCGTCAACCGGAATCCGGAAATCCTTTGCCTTGACCGTCGCTTTCATCAGCTCAAGGTCCGACAAGGTTCCCTTAGTGGCGGTACGAAGGTTTGCAAGAAGATCAGGACGGTCCAGCTTCTCAAAAGCATGAAGAACTCCGTCAGCCTGAATGGCCACCTCCACGCTTTCTCTGACAAATTCCTTTGCTTTGGATATACCGTCTTTTAAAAAATCAAGGGCAGCCGCTCCGGCGGATACGAAGAAACCCACTACCATGGCTTTCATATTCCCCAGTTTCAGGAATGCCCCGGAAGCCTCATTGGTTCCGCCACGCAGACGGGCCATCGCATCTCGTGTTTCCTCCAGCTGCTTTTCCAGACGGGCATATTCCTCAGGATGAAGGGACTTGACAGTATTGTCCAACTGTTTTTGAAGCCCGCGGGCCTCTTTGGCCAGTTCCGCATAAGTTTTCTCGGTGCTTTTCATGGAGGAGCGAAGAATCTTCACTTTCGCATTATTCTCGGATATGGCTTTGGAATTGGATTTCAGCTCCGCCTCCAGACGTTTGTACTCATCACTGCCTTTCTTGCCGGAGGCCACCAGTTCTGTCATCGAATTGCGCAAACCATCATTCGTCCGTTGCAGCTCACGGGAGGACGCGTTAAGACGGTTCAGCTCCTCACGGGCCTCACTGGTGTTCAGGGAGAGAGTGAACTTTATATAATCATCTTTCAGTTTCTTGTTCATACGGTTACTTTTCGACAAAACTAGTAACCGGCAAGGAAAGGGCAAAGGACGGAAGATACATGAGAAGCCCCGCATATCCATGGACAGCGGGGCAAAATATCAATGAGGACGATATCCCAGACGATACGTGCCGTCATTCCCGTCCGGCCAGGGAAACAACTCCTCCAGCCGGTTGCGGATCTCCTTGCGGAGCGAATCGGACATGCCCGCTCTCAGATCAGGCAATGCGTTGTTGTACACTATCCCCCATATCTGACGGTTATAGATACGGAGATCGCGTTTCTCCCGCATGTCAAGAAAACGTATATAAAGAGGGTAGCCCGTTTCCAGCATTATCGGATCCACCCCCGTTATCTGGAACTCGGCCGCCGCAAGACGGTCACGCAGATGACCTGTACGGCCGGGCACAATTTTATCCGGGCGGAATCTCACCTTAAGCTGTCTTCCCTCCCGGTAAATACCTCTTTCCGCAATATCCAACTGCCGTTGGTAAATGGTCTTGAAGTCACGGGACAGGATTCTTTTGAAGAACTCCTCCCTCACTGGGTTCCATCCGTCACTCATTCCGTACCAAGTTTAAACGACACACTCCAACCGCTGTAATCCGTATAGAATCCTGTTTCCGGGGTAGTAGTCATCCGGTCAAGATTACGCATAAGACAGCACCCTCTGTTCCTGTCACCACGCATCACATTCTTGATGCTCTCGACAAGGGGCTGTGTATCTTCCAGCACCCGAACCGGGCCACGGCGCTGCATATCCATACGGTCCATCAGAAATATAAGGCACAGGTTATCCTCCTCCACATTGTCCGAATCCGTACCTGTTTCCTGTGCGGACGGTACGACCACGAACAGAACCGGAAGCTCGTCAGAACTGATACTTTTCAGGCAGTCGCTCATGTCCTGGTCCACATTCACTACTCTGACGGAATGTATGCCAGGTACACGCCGCATGACATCCTCATAATACTCACGATAGGTTTTCAAACTGATCATAGGCTCTATCTTTTGGAATGTAATTTTTCAAACTTCTTTCTGTAAAGGAAAATAAGGATATCCCAGAACGGTGTCGCCCTCACCTCTGCATAGTTCCCGAATGCCCCGTTCTCAGCGATATCCATCCCAATGCCCGTCCAGCCGGTATGGTCATCCGCTTCCGGCTTCTCATCTTTTCGGAAAAGAATCCGCAAGTCAACCGTTTCACCGTCAATCTCCAAAGGCTCCTCCCGGATGATGGCAAACACATTCATAAAAAACAGATATGCATGAAGACAGAGCAGAATTGGCGGTTCCGCACCTTCCCTTCCCGCCGTATAAAGAACTTTTCCGAACTCCCGCAATATCATGTCCCTGTCGCCGCCACCCTCATCACCCATCCGTCTTATCAGTGCCATGCACTTACAGAAGGTGTCAAATGATACCCCGTTGAGCATGTCTTCCGGTCCGTGAAAACCGTTCCATTCCGGAAGAAGATTGATTCCGGTACTCAGGTCCAGTCGAAAAGATTTTCCCTCACGGATAACAAACGGATCCGTCAGGGACAACAGCGCCAGCGTTTCCTTCCACGTGGATGGAGGAAGATGCCCCATATCAACTGGAAGCGCCAGAAAAAGGGAAAGAAGTTTCAAACGTATCCCGGATTCCGACAATATATGCTGGTTCGCCATGGTGGCGATCTCCAGATAACGGTAATACTGGGCGGGAGTCAGCTTCTCAAGCGTTTCCGGCACATTCACCTGTCTGTTCTGATAATATATTACACGCATTTAATCAAAAGGTTATTCCCTTGCTTTGAAGCGTGGGACCTGAAACATAGAAATCAACCTCCTCAGGCGCAGCGTCCAAAGCCGCCACCGTATCCTGCAATTCCTGAAGATACCGGTCGGCATCGGCCTGAAGGCTGTCCGCCACACTTTTCCGCGCCTCTTTCTCTGCCCGTAACTTTTCCTTTATAGTTCCAGTCTGCTGCACCTGTACGATACCTTCCGGAATAACCTCTACGGGTAGGCGTTCAACCGCTTTCTTGACGGCCAACAGCGCCAGAGGTCGCTGGCATTCCTCCAAGAGAGTGTCACATACGTCCGGATCCCTTCTGACAAGCCAATCAAACCGCTCCTTTCCGACAACAGGCAGAATGTCTGTACGCTGTATTTCACGCAGAATGGGAACCAGTACGAGAAAAAGACGGTGGCTGCCGATATGATAAAACTCGTCAAACTCATCCTTGGAACGGATGAGCAATCCGTCCATCTGTCTTTTAGCCCGGCTTTTCTTCCAGAAATCAAACTGTTTCTCCTCCAAGAATCCTACCAGAGCATCCACCGACTCATACGCCAGATTAAGGATGTTCATTTCATCCTTGTATTCCTGAAGGGCAGTCAGCCCTTTCTCATTTTCTCCCAGTTTCTTCTGCCTTCCGCTACCGCCATGCTGTGCGTCCAACGTGGGGACAACCTTCACCCATGCGAAATATGCCACGGCACGCTGCGTCATGAATACAAGTTCCTCTTTCTCTAGATCCAGGTCCTCAGCCCAATAAAGGTCAACTATCGCCGAAAGCACGTCCGCCCCCACAATACCGGTCAGCTGGCGTGCGGCCAAAGGTAGCACCGGCTTCCACTTGGAATAGTCCAGGCTGTCGGAAATCATTCCCAGTGCCGAGACAAGCTCCTGTCTGCCTTTCTCGTTTTTATCAAAAATCATTTTCATACACTTAGACTTATATATTTTCTTTCATACGGTTTCCCGGCGACACATTCTCTTCCTGACTCACCACATTCCGGTACAGCCCGATACGTATATCTGTTCCCGGCCAGTTAGCGTTAATATACTCCTGCACCGGCTTGCAGAGTATCATGTCCGGAATAGCCGTTTCAGACGCGTTGTAGACCTTGATGGAATACAGTTTCTCGCTTCCACTGCTCAGCTTGTTTTCCAATATGAGGTTCGCCAGTACCGGATCAATGCCGAACCCGGAAGTGGCAGCGGCGTCAGCCTTGTTGCTGATTCTGATCTGTGCCTCAATGTAATCCTTCACCTTCTTGTCTATAGGAGTCACCTTCCATCCTTCGAAATCGTTGGCTTCATCGCTCCAGAACCGGGTGGTGTGCATATATTTCCCCACATTCTTCATCCCGGTAATACCTCCGGCAAATTTCTCCATGCATTCGTCCTTGTAATCCTCCAGCATCTTGGCCGTATAGGTTTCCCCACGCTTGCGGCATACGGATTTCAAACGTTCCTCCGCCTTGTCCCAATACCCTTGTGGAGATTCGATATGCAGACTGAGCGCACTGGAATTCAGATTATAATTATGCAGTAATGGTGCCAGGGTACCGGCTATCTCCAGCCAGTCAAAGGCTCCCAGAAAACGCGGAGTACTAACAAAATCCTTACAGAAGGAATAGATGTTGTAATATCTGGCCGACACCGGATATCGGAAAGGATCTGCCGGATCAAACATGGGATACCTCTCCATATACTCAGGGTCCGGGAAAGGGAAATCTCCCACAACAATACCTTCCGGATCATTTTTCCCAGGAGGAGGGTACAACAGTCTGGCACGCTGATAAGGAATATGTTCCAACCTTAGTAACTTCCCCCTCCCACCGATACGGGGCGCACGGTTGCGGACAAACTTGATAAAGAAGCCCTGCATGTGGGTGAGATCAACCAGACAACGGTGCATACAAATCCGATAATCCCAGGAAGACATGTCCGACTCAATATCAGGTGCAAGCACCCATTTCTTATAGAAACGGTTGTCCGTATCATCAATGGCATCCTCATAGAATCGGGGACCGTCCCCCCATTGCAGACCGGCGATCTTGCCAAGAATACCCTCGCCGGCATAAAACCGGTCAAGCAGACGCATGACCTCTCCGGGCATGTCATTGTTATCCCCCATCGGAACGATATCATATCCGGCCACACTCATCTTCCTCGTGAAACAGGTGTTACGGTTATGGTTCAGCATGATGCTGGAAGGTTCCCATCCCTTGCCACGTCCCGATATGTCAAAGGAATAAAGCGATCCATTGCCGGGGTCCACAAAGCCGAAATTTCCGCTACGTCTTACCTCCATATTACAAAACTGTTTTCTGTCCGTTAAATTCCACTACCAGAATCTGCCAGCAGTTCAACGCGTTGCCTGTTTCCGTATCAACAAGAAACAGTTTATGGCTGGCATTCTCTATTTTTTCATCAGAAGCCTTGGAACGAAGCCTGGCCGATTTCAAAAACACCAGATCACCGCCAGACTGTTTCTGACGGTTGTATTTCCGGAATTTGATACTGAATGTCCCTTCAGCTTTGCTCACCGCTTTCATCTCCTCGACTGCGGTATATAAATTAATTTGTCCCATATTCGCTATTTTTCAAGCAAATATGGGACAAATACAATATGGGATAAAGGACAGGACTACTTGCCTTGTGGATGCAGTTTCTCTATCAGTCCTGCATAGAACCGAAAGAATTGCACCAAGTCCAGATTCCTTTTCAGATTGTCCGGTTCCATCAACTCAAAGTCATCCAACAGAATATCCGTTAATTTCTCCGTATGTTCACGAAAAGAACCGGGTTCATGATCCTGAATATCAGCCAGCGCATCTATCACCTGATCTGTTATAATAGCATTCGGGTTAAATCCTTCTCCTTTCATTTCAGACCTCCTTCCAATATTTTAGGGTTTGTAGATTCACAGAAGCGGAACTCACCGCGTACTGGATAAATATCAACGATGAAGACAGTATTATACGGATTTTTATCAGGATAGACCTCAATACGTATATCATTGTTTCTGGAAACATCCACACGAAGCGGTTTGGTTCTTGGAAATTCTTCGTCCAACATGGACGCTTTGGCACGAACAGCCTCAATAAAGGCATCACGTGACAGTTCATCAGGAATCAAGACATGAGCGAAAGTGGAAATCCACTGGTTCATAGCCCTGCCTTTATTGTTGACAGACAGGTAAGTTTTGGGCTCATCAATAAAGAATTTCATCTCAGACCTCCTTTCCAAGCAAGATGTAACGACACAACAAACCAAGCCAGGCAAAGCAATGCAGGAACAGCCGACACGAATGCTGCACATACCAATACCGAGAAAGCTAAGGAGGCATGAGCCATAAGGCACACCTGACGGTTAGTAACTACGGATTCAAGAACACACGAGAATAATTGGTTCTCCTTTTCACACCACGCACTGAACGTGGATTTTTTTGCCTCTAATACAGGCAAAGTAACTGTTTGATTTTGTTTCATACTGTTTGATTGTTTAGCTTTTTAGACAGAAAAACGGCTGTCATCTCCCGTGTCGCTAAACAATCAAACAGTGTCACTCCGTAGAGCAAAACAAATGATTGGGAAAGACAGCCGTAGCTTTTGCACAACAAGTTGTGACTTCTACAATCTCCTATATATCATTTTGCTGACATCTGCAAAATGGATCTGTATGGGCATAAAAAAAGCCCATTTATGTATGAGCATTAACCGCGCTCTACGTACATGACGAACATGTTTAATTGTTTAGCACTGCAAAGATAGAAATTCTTTTGTGATAGACAAACAGAAAGAAACTATTTTTTCAGCAACAAAGATTATTTGTCATCCTATAATCGGCAAAACGAAATGTGATCGATATAAAAAACGAAATGCGAGAATTATTGTACACGCACAATATAGAAAAACTTTCAAACAGCATTCGAATGGCGTTTGAAAGTTCTTCTAAAATTAAGCGGCAACCCTCTCCAACAATCTTATTACATTCTCTTTTATCTTTTGGATGTCACGTTTCCAAACAACCTCTTCTTCTCCTTTATCATAAACAGGATAAGGTTGAGGATTACGAATAAATTTAAACTTCTTACATAAAGGATATATATACCTATACGTTTTAACTTTAAACAATTCCAAGTCCCCAATCAAAAAAGCAATATTGGCACGCAAATATCCTGATGGAGACGTGCTATTAGTTAGAATTTGCTCATGAATAACTTCTCCTGTTCTTTTATTACGACAAAAGATTGTATAATGATATCCATAGTAAACAAAATTCGATGCTTTATATATGGTTCCACACCCTAATCTCCCATCGGCAAAACTTTGTACAGCAACACAAGTCGGATCGGATTTTCGAAGCAATTTTATTGACGCTGCAATCAAAAGACTTTCAGCGTTATGCCCTAAAGTGTCATCAATCCACATCCGATTTAACTCACACATCCAAGCCTCGGGATTTGGGTGTGTAAAAATCCTCGCTTTGGAATTCTTCATATATCCATAAGCCGCAACCCCCAAACACCTATCAGGTTCTTCCTCCCGAAATATCCCATAATTAAATTTTCCAAAGCTGGAATCCAACCATTTATGGGAATAATGATTAGCAACTATCAGTTCTTTTGCTACTTTTTTAGGAACCTCCTTAATTATAATAGTTCCTAATGACGAGGTTTTCTTTATAATACATTCTTCCATGACTTTTTTTGCCAAAAGTAGCAATATATCCAAAAGTCATAAACCATATAGGAAAGTTCACACTGCAAATCATTTGCAGTTACTTCCAAAACGTTTAATTAAACCATAAACCTTACGTTCACTTATCGAATACTTATCTGCAAGCATTGCTACTATATAAGAAACCTTATTCCCTCCAGCAAGCATTACCAGATATTCCTTATATAGTTCGATATAATAAGCGTCCTCAAGCCTTATTCCAATCGCCCGCATTTTCTTCAATAATTCTTTGTTAAAGTTTAATATCTCAAATACAGTCATAACCCAACTTTTATTATCTTTGCGCCATCTCACTCACATAACATACAAAATGCGGTGCAACGCAGCAGAGGGTATTTGCCCCCGGCTGTGCGTTGCGCCGCATCTTTGTGTAAGTATGTGGGTGAGATAATTACTTACAGGCCGGGGGTTCTTTTTTCGCCTTCCCCCCGCAAGGCATTTCGCAAGATCCAGTGAAAACCATCCAAAAAATGACTGATTTCCCCCTTATTTTCGTATTTATCATTCAAAATGTGCGTATTTCAGCCTTGAATTTTGCTGTAAAAGCACATAAATATCTTATTTTCAACAAATAACACCGTAAAATCAAAATCTTTAAAACCACGTCTCTTGCTTCCGTGCGGGCCGCTCAGAAGTCCCGGGGCAATTGCCCCAGGCAATTTTCGTGAAATATGACAGAGAAAAACAGCGGGATGCCTGGTACGGACAGAAATCACTCCTCAAAACCGGGAATATAGGGATTTGCATTGTTGCCACGGGCAATACGGACAATGCGACGCCAGTTTCTGCGCATCATCAGGTATTTGAAAGCGTCACTGAAATTGGTAGAAAACATGGGAAGTTTCTTCGGGGCAAGCTTTTCACTCTTCTTGATCTTGAACACCACCTTGGTTTCACCCTTATAGCGGATGCCGGCCGGGGCTTTCTCAACGCTGCTGACCATTTCACGGCAATTCACCGCATCAACCAGCAATCGGGGCAATTGCCCATTCTCTCCCTTCATCAACTCCTGCATGAATCCGTATTCCTCCGACTGGGGGATGATACTCTGTCTGCGGCTCATCAGAATGACGGTCCATCCGGTCCGCCGACCATCGGCATCCTTCTCTATGGCATCCTTTATCTTCCTGGCATAATCCTCCCCCTGTCTTTCAAAATTATTGCCGGCTCGGTCATAATACAACGACAGTTCCTTACATTCATGTGAAGCAAAGAAATCCAAGAACTGGTCAGCCAGCTCACGGAACCACCCGGGAGGTATCTCGAAAAAGTTTTTGTGGCATCGGTAATACGCTCCGTCTTCCTGTCCTATCACGAAAGAAAGCATGTTGCCGAAGTCCATACCGCCATCCAGAGGTTCGTCATGCCGCAGATAGCGCAACTCCCGGCTATTTTCCGCCGGCTCCCCTCCAGGACTTCCGTCATAATACTTATGCTTTTGCCCAAATAGCACATAAAAACGGACATCACGCCGGAGGCCGGGCCGCATACCTAGCACCGATTTGCAGAATTCATGCAGTTCAAGGGTACCTTGGTACAGGTTGCGTATATATTCCGGGGTCAGGATATCAACATTGACCAGGGAGGACGCGTTAAGAAAAAAGGTCTGCCCGCGGCGCAATTTGCGCAAGGCCCGGTCATAATAATCTATCTTCCTTTCCAGACGCGCCAGCACAGAACGGCTAGGGTTGTCTTTCTTCTGCTCGCGCAATTGTTTCAATAGTAGCCCGTTCCGTTCAAAAGCCGCCTGTACAATCAGAATTATACGGTCAGGGTCCATATTGGGCGCATAACGGAAATACCAGTCATATTCCCCCTCGTTGACATCAGGCATATCAGTGGTGATCGTCAGACCAAGAAACAGATGCGATGCCCCGTAAGTGAGAGAATCACCACGCAGAACCGGCATGGCACGGTTCACCTTCTCGTCCTTGTCATATTTTGACTCGTCATAAAACAGATGGACCACCGATTTGCCGGCAAGCAGTGAAGGGTTATCCAGCGAACCCATAAAAACAACACTGCCATTCCAGAAGGAATAGCAGTTCCGGTAATCATTGACAATAATGGAGCATTTCGCCTTCCAGGAGGCCGGCGGTTCCTTCCCGCGGATATAATGTATCCCCTCGTACAGCCCCATCATCTCCCATCCCTTCTGTACGGCAGGCATGATGTTGTCCTTCAGATTGGCATAAGTGTTGGCGACAAAAGCGAAAGGTGCGCCGGGCATTTCCCAGATACACCTGTATGAACGTCTGGACTGTATGACCGTACTCTTGGACATACCACGCCCGGCTATGACAACCAAAATGGTCGTATCCACGAAATCGGTCAGCATCTGGACATTATGGCTGAATTTTACATCCACATCCTCATCACTCGCCATCTTCCTCGCTAAATTCCTCGATATCATAAATCATACGTTTTTTCAAATCAAACTTTCTTATCCGTGCGTCCTCTTTCAGATTGTCACGCACAGCAACAGGTATCTCCGGTATCGAGTCGATGAAACCCTCCAGTTCCTTTCTGTCAATGGCGGGAACACCCAGATCCTCACGGCTGGCCGTATAGATATCAACCTTTTTCTGGTTTAGAAGCTCTTCCGGTATCTCCGCCTGTTCCTTCCTGAAGCATCCGCGGTATTCACCGGCAAGTTTCAACAAAGCCCTTGCCTCTTTGATCTTGCCGGCCAGAAAAGCGGCGTTCGCCCACTTCTCGGCACGCTCGGCATACAGGGCAGCAAACGCCTCCGGACGGATGTTGTCCTGGGTATAGAAAAAATTGATGCTGTCATTATACACCTGTCGGGCCATCCAGTCGGACAGGCTGTACGGTTCCGATTTCAACAGCCTGATTATTCCCGCCTTTGTCACCATCCTGCCGTTAGTAAAACGCATCCTGGCACGCAGACCACGTACCATCTCCATTAGAGAGAAATACTCCCTCTCTTCCGGACGCAACGAATCCAACGTCCCGGTGGAAAGAATGCACTGGATCTGGTTCAGATCAACCTTTTCAAAGTCCACTCTTGAAGGTCTGACCGGCAATTCACTCATATTCATCCATATCTTTTAACAAATTCTCAAAAAGACGGCGTTCCTGGATCTCTGCCAGCAACTTGACGGCATCGATATTCCCGTCCTCGGCTGCTTCGTGCAGCTTTATCTCGGGAGCGGCCCGTGAGACAAGCACGCCTTCACGGATCAGCCCTCGAATGGTGGTTCCAGGAATACCGGCATCATAAACAAAAAGAAAACATTCAGAAGCGTCAAGGCCAAGATAGGTGGCAATATCCTCGGGACTATAGCCCAGAGCCGCCATACGCCGGACTTCATTTTTCTGCTCTCCAGTCAGAGCCAGGCTGTCAGGGGGAATATCATTCATAAGATAATCTGTTCAAACATTCTTCCAGGTCCGCCAGTTCGCATTTTTTTGCAGACAGTAAATGGGCAAACTCGCCACGGTCACAAGGGTGGGAGAAACGCTCCATTTTCAGGAGCAGCCCATTGATCCCGTCCTCCAGCGTCCCTTTCCGAAATATCAGTTTTTTTTTCTGTTTTCCAGTTCCTTCTCGGCGACCGATTTCATAGACTCCCATTTATCCACTGCCGCCAATGCCTTCGCACGTTCCTCCTCACCTTCAACGGTTTCAAGCTTCTTCTTCCATTTGGACACATTGCTGGCCGCATTCTTACGGATATTCATCACCTCAAGGTCACTTTTGTTGGAAAGCTCGTCAGAAGCTAGAGAGGCGGCAACACGAGGATGTTTCCCGAGTAGCACATGGTTATCACGGTAATATTCCAACTCCTCCCAGATACTCCGGTCCTCCAGGTAATTCTCCACAGTTGTTTTGGCTATGCCAAACGCCTGTTCCAGTTCAGCGTCATCCGGCAGCTCACCCAGTTCCCTGAAAGTTTTCAAATAAAGATCATAGGCCGTGAACATATCGGCAACCAGTATTTTCAGTACATCCGGACAGTCCGGAGAATTGAGGAAGGGGAAACGGTCACGGAAACGGATCACATTTTCCACAACCGGGGTGACAGGAACATTCACTGCGGTTTCCTCAGCCTTGATCTCTCCCACCACTATAGAAGCTGACGAAATGTGGGGAGAGCCCGCCGCCTTCCGTTGCATTGTCCTGAAAGCCGTTTCCGAAATTCCGGCAAGCTTGCGCAGTTCCTCCATCAAGGTGGCACGAAGCAGGTCCGTTTCGGTATTCCGCCGGAAAGTGGCTTTCAGCATCAGATTAAGACCGTATTCCTCGTACAAGGCAATCCCCTCACGATACGGACGGGGACCGCTCAGATAAGCAATAATTTTTTCTTTCATACGATAACATTTACAATGTACCATACAAAGAAAAAGCCCGGCAATTGCCGGGCAAAAGACAGGCATGAATAAAAAATCCATGCAACGGTTCAAAACGATATAATCTCGGATATGTCCTAAAGCTGTAATTTTATGGTTCTCTCCTCCATTTCGGTAATCTCATCATCAATTCCATTCAGGCACTCATCCATGAAATCAGCAATCATCTTCTTGTCCTCCTCACTTGTATAAATACCAGCTATATGTTTCACCCGGGAATAAAACTCCCCGGATTCTGTTCCCATTAACGGACGTAGATCCTCCAATTCCTCTCTCAGTGTCATAATCTCTTTATTTTTTTTAAGTTCCCCATAGACGTGGTGAACACTGTTAATACCATATTGCCGCATCCAATCAGAACTGCGCCACCTCATAATACTTGAAGAAATAATACAATGCCACCTTATGCCATTTGGTCAGATCCTTGTCCCCGGAAAGTATGGACGATACCGTACATTTATCAATCCCGGTATAATTGCTCAGGTGCTTGGCCTTCAACCCTAATTTTTCCATACGTTTTCTGACCCATTCAATGGTAATGCCGTCAATATCCTTACGGTCAAAATTAACAGCGGAAACTGTCAGTTTCCAGTCTTCCGGAATCTCACCTTTAAACATTTCCCGGACACGCTCGTGAAGCTCCTTTTTGGAAAGGAACTGTCCATTCACCAGATCCTTCTGCTCCGCACGGACAATCAGACGACCTTCGGAGAAGGAAACAATTTCAATTACAATATGCGCCATGCGTGCATACTGTCTGGCAAACTCATCAAGTCTCTTTTTAACCTCTGGAGAAAGAGGAAGTAAATCCAAATTTTTCATACTGCATCAATTTACGATTGATTATCGGAATATTTGTTTTTAATCTGTAAAAGGAAGGGCCTAAGCCCTTCCCATCACAATTTGACAAGTCTTAAATGCGTCAGGTCGAAAATCGCGATCTGCCTGTTTTCACGTCCGAAGCGCTTAGCTGCTTCCAGATCTGTGAAAATCCGGATGCTGTCGAAATAAAACTGTCCGTTTTCTTCATTCAGCCATCCGCCGACTTTCCTTTCGTGCTCTAAAGCATGGTTAAGAACTCTTCTCAGACCATCTTCCCCGAAACTGTCCTGAGTTTCAAGATAAGCGACTGAGATGCCTTTTGTGACCTTTTTTAAGGTTGTAAGGTCAACCGTGAACCCTTCCGGGTTCTGTCTTGCTATCTCCTGGATAGCCTTGAACAATTGTTCCATAATTAAAAGAACTTATGCGGACGTCACCCGCGTTTGTTATGACACTGCAAATATACGAAAAAGTTTGTTACTAGCAAACTTTTTCGTATATTTGAATAAAATAAAGCGGAACCGAAGCCCCGCTTTCCTGAAATAATGAAACCTGCCTAAAATAAGAATATGACTTATGCCTGATAACGGCTCTGCTCAATCCATGTACATGTACCGGAACCGGATTCAAAAGCCTGAAGGGTTATCTGGCTGCCCGGACTGGCGGTGAAGGTTTCCCCGCCACGCAGCAGGAACTGTCCGCCGTGAGCAATTGTCGGAGCCACGCCTGACACTACACCCAGCAGGGTCATCACTGCACCATGCCGTCCGCCGGTCACTTTATTTATTTCCGCTTCACCACCCTGAAGCTGATATTGCCCTTCCGCCGTAAACGGGATGGTAGTGGCAGACGCGCTCACACTCGCCACCGGTTCTTCCGAAGGAACAGTACCCTTATAAATGGCGATGTCATCCCCTTTACTGATCTGGGTAAAAGTGAATTCAGAGGAGTTGGCATCCTTGTTACCGGTATAATTGACTCCCATCTGCATGGGATTGCAGGGAGAACCGAACAGATCCTTGTCCTGACCGTCACAGTAGCTCATTATCACGATACATTTCCGACCGAGCCAGTTGGTCTTGAACTCACGGACCGCCTGCTTGTTTCCCGGATGGTTCCCCTTGACCGTAGGGGTGAAACCAAGTGCGTCAGGATCTCCGTCTGTATTGCTTGTAACCTCCACGGTACCGGGAGTGAAATAGATGTCAGTAGAATAACATCCAGGCTTCAATTGTATGTTCTCGGTCATCAACACACCGGCCGAGTCACGTGCCGGGAATACCAGAATATCATCCACATCAATGATACTCATCATGTCGCGCGGGTTGATCCCTTTACCCGGATTACCTTCCGGGCGCTTCACTGCTCTTTTAACGTATGCCATAATTATAACAATTTAAAATGAATAACAGGGGCGGATTACTCCGCCCGTAAATTTAACCACGTGCCACCTCATAGAATTTGCCACCTGCATAAGTCAGCATGATAAATTTGCCGGCGCTGAGCGTCATGGCATCAGTCAGGACAAAATTACCACTATTAGCGATAGTGGACGCATTCGTATTCCCGGCCCCGTGAATGGTATACACCTCACCTTCCACCGCATCTGTGAAATTCGTGATGGCCGTCGCTTTGGTATTGGTTCCCGTTACGAACACCGTGGCACCCGCCAAGGATGGAGTGGTTGCATCGTTGGCGAACTGTAATGCACCGGAAGCTGCCGTATCACGTCCGATTTCGATGAATTTCCCGTCAGAACGTTTCATCAGACGTATGGTGTCCCCTTTCTTCGGTATCCAGTCGGCACTGATCAAGCTGAACTTATCGGATTTGGTGATCTTTACCCCCTTGTCCTCGCTGCCACACTTGATGGTGACAATTTTACCCACTTCAGCGTTCTCAATATCCGTAATGGTGAACAGGCTGGTGTTGGCCACGGTCTGTACACTGGTATGCAGGGCTACGTTCGGGTTTTTGTCCTTCTCCCCGTCAATGAAGGAGGATGCAGGCCGGTCATACTCGTTACAGAAGATCATCTGGCGGCTGCCGTCCATATCCTCTTTTTTCGTATATTTGAAACCTACCGCACGCGCCCAGATGGATTCCTTCCACAAGGACCATACCTTAAGCGTCCAGTCCTGTTGTTCCAAGCTGAAATTTGTCATTTCACCGGCCACATGCTCGAAGCATTTGATATTGCCCTCCATCGTCCAGAAAATACGCTGGTGATTGTCTGCGTTCGGAATCGGAACCAGCTTCACAGCCGGATATTCCTTAACGTACATCATATTGGCCTTGTAATCCTGGTTCACACCATAGTGCAGCTCGTTGTATTTGTGATACCATACTACCATATAGCTGGGAAGATACAGGGCCAGCTGCCCGCTGTCACGGTACACGGCAGGAATCATTCCCGTACCCTGGAACAGTTTCTCACCGATATTGGCTTCCGTGATCTCACCCAGCACAAACGGCTTGATCTGGTAAACGGTCTTCCCGTTATTAATGTCAATGAAACCGTCAACCTTCTTTCTCAGCCATTCATAAAGCCCGTCGGCCGCTTCCATGGCGCGTCCCGGCTTGTTAAGGTCAGGATCCTTGCGCACGCCATTGATACGGCGCAGCTCACGCTCGTTATGCAGCTTCTTGGCTGTTTCCGCCAGAATGTATTCAATGAACGACCATTTGATCGCCTGTGATCCTTCCTTGTTGAGAGAGCCGATCCAGGTCTTTTCCAGCTGCTTCAGGTCACGGAACTTATGGGCGAACATGACACTGAACATACGCAATGTCTCGTTGTCGAACTCATATTCACCTTTGGTCACATTGTCGAAATCACTGGAGGTGTTGTCAGCCTGCGAGAACTCACCCAGCCAGATGTTGACCAGAGTGGCCAGATCCTGATATCCGCTCTCCACCGGGAAGATGCTCTCGATACTGGGGAGCTTGGTTAGGAATGACTGCAAACGGTCCTGCCAGCGGATGCGGTAGAACGCACCAAGGTCCTCCTTCAGACGGCCGTAATCCACGGAACTTTCCGCACGGACCTGAATATTGATTCCCTGACTTGCGAGCAGAGCGGCACGGGCACGCATGTTATACGGACGATCCAGCGCGAACATCTCACCCTGCATACCTCCAAGCTGCTTGTCATCATCCAGGTTGAAGGCACCGGCACCCGTATTTTGTTTCAGACCGGCACCCGCACCATGGTCCGGCTCCGGCAATGCGCTCAGTACCGAAATCTTCTGCTTCAGCTCCGCTATTTCGGTATCTTTCCGGGTGATGGCCTGCGTCTTTTCCCCGTCTGTCTTTCTTATTGCATCCAACTGCTCCTGCAAGGAAGCCATTTCGGATACTTTCTGCGCCAGCAGACCACGAATCAGCGCCTCTCCCGAGTTCTCAACAGGACCGGCCTGCTGTTCCTCATCCTTAAAACCATTTTTCAACGCTTCCCCGAAAGGAGTTATGAACTTCTCATCGAAGCCAAGTTCTTTCAGCTTGGCTACATCATCGGCATCGAGGATATCCTTGTCCTCAGCCTTCTTCCACTCTTTCAGCCCCAGCAATCCAAGGATTGCGCCGGCAAAGGTGGACATTTTAGAATACTTTCCCATAAAAATAAAAATTTAAAAGATTTGATTTGTCTTGTTGATGACGGACTGCGCCAGAATCCAGCGCGCAGCTCCCTCCAAAGTGTTATAACCGTCCGCCAGTCCTTCCCTGACCGCTTCATCACCCATAAAGGTCGCCCCGCGGAACACGGGGGAGTCTTTGTCATAAGCGATGGAAAGGTTCTCCGAAACGGTCCGGCAGAACATCATGTGCAGTTTTGACAGCTTTTCCTTATAAGGTTCCTCGTTATTGTTTTCCGCAATCTCCCGGTGTTCCCTGTTTTTCAAGTCGGCCGAATCCGGGTAAATCTCCCGATAATCGATTCCTTCTTTTTTCAAGGCCTCCTTGGCATTATAATAGGTACCCACAACACCGATACTACCCACTTCGCACATCAACGAGCCAAGAAAGCGCTTGTCTGCGGCTGATGCCAGCCAAAAATGTGCGGAAGCACAAGCTCCGGCAATGTAAGCGACTACGGGTTTGGAACATTCGGATATCATTTTTGACGCATTGTCCAGACCGGTAATCATTCCCCCCGGTCCATTTATCCACAAAATGATGCCTGCAATACGGTCATTAGCTGCCGCCTGTGCAATATATTCCTGAAGGCGGAACGTCTCCCAGGCATAGAGCGTCCCTTCCAGCACAATAACGGCAACCGAATCGGAAGGAAGACCGCTGTCTTCCAAATTCCACCGCCCCACAAAATTCAGATCCGATGCGTATGCGGTCACGGTATCTTTTTCAAAAAATGCCTCTACCTCCTTAAAATTGCCGGAATGTATTGAAGGAAGGATCAGTGAGACCAGATTGTAATAATCCTCTCTAGCCATGGCCCATTTTTCATTGAATATTAACTGAATACGATTCATCCGTTCTTTTTTCCTGCAAAATAAAGAACAGATCCATCCATGAACAAGGACACGGAGAAGCGGTCATCACACCCGGTCATGAAAAGACCGTTTTTCCACATAAAAACACCTCCAAAAAGGACATGGAAAGGACAAAAAGACACGCTACGTTACATAAAATTATCTGTGTTTATATTCCCGAACGGAGGTTTTACGGCGCATCTTCCGCCGCCAGCGCTGGTAATCTTTCAGAAGTGCTTCCACGCTCAGACTCTCAATGCAATACTTCCGGAGAAAGTACCAGGCCGAATTGATGTAGTCTATACCATAGACATGTTTGTTTTCATCAAACAGGTCATGAAGCTCCGCACGCATCATTGTGTTTATCTTCCTGGAAAGTATTTTGGCTCCCCTCTCGCCTATATAATTATAGGTAGCCAAAGGTTTGCCACCCGGAAGGTGTGCTTCTCGGCGCTCCGGCAACACAAGCTCCAAATTTCCGCTATCCACAGGGCATCCGGCAGGACGTTTCTGCAAAAGATCATAGACGAAATGGTACAAATCAAGATCTGAAGGCAGGCGGACTACCTTGCTGTCCGGGGTTCCATACTTGCCTATTAGATATTCGGCTAAATAATTTTCTATCGTTATCTTCGTGGTAATCATATACTTATGTATTTATACAAAAGTAATGATTTAAATTGAGATAGTCAAAGAACAACCGGCTAAAGATGGACCGGCTTCCAAAAGAATCATGAAGGCCGTTGCAACACCCCTTGAAAAACAAAGGGGGGATTTTCGTGCAACCGTACGATCTGATGATTAATGTTATTATAACGTATTGAATATCAATACATTGTACGCTGCACAATTCACGCACGATTTTCGTACGAAATGTAAAACCACGCACAAAAAGCCATAAAATACGTTTTTGGACAAATCGAACGGAATCGTGCAAAAATCGTGCAGACATAAATATTTATATATCAATACATTACAATCAAAAAAAACGCAGTTGCACGATTGCACGAAAATTTCTTCATTTTTTATAAGGGTATATTTCTTAAAAGTTAAAAAATAAAAAAGAATATATGTGCCGGCCCGTTTTCGAACAGACCGCACGATTGTCCAAAATGTTTTTTCCGGGGAAAAGGGGTATGAGGGGAAACAAAAAAGTCCGGAAAACCGGACTTTCAAACTATATGTCTTCAGGATAAAATACCTGCGTTATGAATTCGTATTCCCGGGGGAGCGACCGCACGCCCACAATAACACACAAGCCTCTGGCGGCCATTTCATAGAGCCTCTGGTTGGTCACAGGGGAGTTCCTGAAGTTATACTGGGCGCACATCACGAAATAAGCCGTGGACAGATCACAGGAATAAAGATCCTCCTGTATCAGCTTGGCCGCATCACTAGGTATCAGGGCGAACCCCAGCCTGACCGCAAGCCTTGAAATCATCTGTCTGCGTGTCCGGACATCAGGACATACCGCCACAAAAATTTTATTCTCTTTTTTCAGCATATTGCTTCCTTTTTATTTGCATATCTCACTAAAAATCACTAACTTTACAATGATATAAATTGGGATATATCATACATTTCTATCCGAGTAGAAATGCCTGTAAGGGACCGCAGGCCGCCAGGCCGGACAACGCCGGATCTCACTCCTGTCATCAGAAAACTCCAGCAATGCGTCATTCATGCTCTTATGGAACAGCTCCTCTATGATACACATTTCGGCCACATCCATGAACAGTTCCAAAGAGCGGGCCGTGCAGTGCTCGGATACAATGATGGATCCTCCCTCGGGAATCCGGAGCAATAACTCCGTCACCCGGTCATAAAACCTTTTGAAACGGCCCGGGTCACGCCCGGCCAGAGGCATTACCTTTTCCAATATTTCCTGATAACTTCGTGCCATGTCAGTAGTCCAGTCTCAAATTTCCCGGAAGATCAGGGTCCAAGGGATCCTCTCCCGGTTGTATGATCTCCTTACCGGTACCGACCGTGAAATACTCCACTCCGCCGGACTTGTCATCCACGACAGGGCGTCCGTCCTTGTCAACCTGATAGGGGAGTCCGGTCTTGCTGTCATATTTCTGGGGATTGAATACGAAGCCTTTCCATTTGCAATACATGACGAATTTTTTCTTGAATGAAGCGGGAGTGTTGTATTTCCGCTGGGCCGGATCATACAAGCACAAGGCATCGAACAGGTCCTTCTTCACCAGACGGCAACCGATATGCTCCGGTGCGGAGAAATACTCGTCGGCCCAGGAAATGAAAGTTTCCCCGATCTCCTGCCGCAACTTGCGTTCTTCAAGCCGTTCTCCCGGTGCCTGGACCACGCCGAATGTCAGATACAGTTGGATACAGTTGGCCAGCAGGTTCCAGCACAGGTTCCATTGGTCAAAATCCCATTCGGTAAAGAATAACGAGCCGAAATCATCAGCCGGCTTGTGCTTGTCGTTATAAAAGTCGGAAAATGCCAGCAGCCACTGGCGGTCCGTGAAAGAGGACCCGGTTCCACGAATGGCGTGGTTCGTGGCGATATAGATCTTAGGGGACTGCGAGAATGACAGCGTGATACGCCGCCCTCCCTTGTAGTTCACACTCCAGTCGCCGGTTATATTCGGAAACAGAAATTCAAAATTGAAGTTCTGCAGTACATCATCAATAAACACCAGCTTGGTTTTCTCCAGCACGTCATTCCATACAAACTGATCCTTGAAGATGTCGGAGTTCTTTCCGGGAATATAAGCTATAGGCATGACATTCCTCATGAGCTCCCCTATAAGGGACTTCCCGGAACGACCGTTTGATTCACCGACCTCAGACTGCTTCCCGTCCATGCCGATCACCGCACGCGCCACACTGGTATCCTTCGCCTCCATCAGCATGTAACCGATGGCGCACAGTTTGGAAAGCAGATGGATATTATTCTCATTTTCCTCCTCCGGAGTTACCTCGCTACTTTTTTTTCTCCATGTGAAATTGCTGGCGTTGATCAGGAATTGCAGGTAATGGCAGCGGTGTCCGTCCCCAGTCAGCTCATAGGAATACGTATCGGCATCCTTCCTGAAAGTGACGAGCTGTTTCCCCAGATACCTGGCTGGATAATTACGTCTCTGTTCCTCCCAGATGTGATGGGAGATATTCTCATATCCCATTTCCTTCACATTGTCACGGGTAACCAGCCAGCACGATTTGTCGAAATAAAAATACTGGCTGTCCCGGGAAGGTTTGATAAACTCGGGCTGTATGTACTCTAGCAATGAAAGCTTGTCCGGCCCGACATACTGCGACACGCCTTTGATCAGCATCTCGTTCACACCCATGCAGCAATTATGCTTGGCGAACTGAAACAGATAGTCCCGGGCGTCGCTTGCCTCTATGGAGCGGACTACAGGAGGTTCCAGATGGATAAATTGGAAACTCTTATCCTGCCTTCTCAGGCGTCCGAATCCGCGGTTCTGTAAAAAATTCTGGGAATTCACATAGCAAAACTCATAATCCGTCCTCTCGTTATCCTTTCCTTCATTTCTTTTGACCACCCGCCAGAACTGCTCGTCCGAATCAAAAGGCTGGGCTGACACGACCTTGCCGTCCTCATCGAATTTCCAGCGGTAACGGTTGAACAGGAACTCCGGAAGATTCTTCAGCAGATCCTTGTGCCGTTCAGCAAACGCCTCATGGGAGTGAAGGCACCAAAGCTCCATCAGCCTGTGGTCTGTGAAGCCGGTAATCTTGAACATCTCCACATATCGGCCGGAACCCCTCTTGTCATTGCAGGCATAGTCAAAATCCGCGGACAGCTCATCCTCTTTTCCCAAAAGGGTGTTGGCCAGTAAGTCATCAAGGCCCTTGTCTCCTGCGTCATTCTTACGGATGTGCCCTACAAATATCTCCAGATAGATGTCACGGTTCTTCAGGCTACGCATATATTCCTTGAAATTCCTGGCGGCGGAATAGAAATTCCTAGGCCGTTTCTCCACCGGATCATTTATTTTGATATTGCTTGATATGTCATCCCAGTCCGAATCAAAAACAAACGCCACTTCTCTGACTTGGCAGCCGGTGACGATCCTGACAAAATCCTCCGGCAACGAACCGTTATTTCCTAGATTCTGTATACCCGACACGGCTATGGATGGAATGCCATGCTTGCACGCCTTCTCCGCTTTTTTCTCACCCTCTTGAATATACAGACGGTCTATCTTCGTACCGTTTTTGAAGGCTGCCCGTATCTTTTCCGGAATATATATAGGAGTTCCGGATCCTCGTGGCGACTTGTATTTAAAAGGTTTCCCTTCCTTATCCAGATGCATTTCCGGGAACTGCCAGCGGATGCGGTAGTATTCCTTCATCTCGCCAGCCGCCCTGCGCTTGGAATCCTTCTGGACATAACGGACAGGAAAACCGTCCAGATCATAATATTCTATAATGACATCATCCCCCTTGGCCGTCAGCATTCCCCGCTCGTCAATCGTTCCCGGTTTGAAAGTACGGCACTGGAACACGGATTTCGTATCGTCAGTCTTGTACACATTGGCGGTGACATCCTCGAATGTCAGTCCCGAGGCAGCCAGCATTCGGGAGCAATAAGAACTTGTGTCCTGCCCTTTGGCAGCCTTGCTTCCCTTTTTCATCTTCCGAACTGGTTTTTCCTTCGGTTTATCCGGATGTGGATCCAGTAGGACACAGAATTTTTTTGCAAGGTATTCCAGCGCATCCGTATAACCGTATCCCTCGACATTCATCAGATACGATACCGCACCCTCCCCGCCAATCTGGCAGGAAAAGCACTTGAACAGATTCTTGCCGGGGCTGACCGTGAACTTTTTCGCGCTTCTACACTTAGGGCATTCGCAAACATAATCTTTGCCGGATTTTCTCAGTTCCCGGAAATCTTGCACAACGTCAAGCAGCCTGCCATCCGACGCCGATTTTATCCTTGATATTTCGTTTTCATTAAAATACATAACAAATAATCATATAAATAAGCCGCAACTTCATAAGACAACACAAAATTACCGGATTGCAGTAACCCGGAATGGACCGAAAATGATGATGTTCCCGGAATACTTTGCCCCTTTCAATTCATTGACATCTTGTCCCGGTTCACTATTTTAGTCCTCTCGTACTCCAGCAGAGCGGACGTCACCGCCTTCCGAAAGTTCTCATTCATAGCTATCGCACCATAAAGCAGCCTGTGCAACCTTGCCCCTTCACAACTGGAACCATGTCCAGCAAATATCTCATAACTATCCCCGGTATCCTCTTCCGACATTATTGTACAGGAAACATATAAACCGGCCTCCTTGCTTTGTTCCAATATAAAGGAGAGAAAAGCCTTTATTTCAATTTGTTTGTTCTTGGAATTCATAATCTTATTTTTATTGTAGTTCAATTTTTATTACATTTGCAATGTTTTAATTTGGATAAAAACATTTGGCGAAGTGTTTTTATTTTAGTAATTGTTTTGTTGGCCCTCACTAAGTTATAGAGCCTAGTGAGGGTACTTTTCAGCATATAGTCTTATTACGCTCCCAAATTCCCATCACCAATATCTGCTGAATCAAGCTCGTATTGAGCCTCACCTTCCGCATATTCACACATGGCAATAACATCATTGGCTGTAACGCCATCCCCCCATTCTGTAGCTATTATTCCTCTGTCAGATTCAAGAGTGATTGTCAGTATTTTCTTCATATCTAATCTAGTTATACGTTAAACTTTGGATTTAGTGGATAAGGCAATCCATCTTTCATCATCTTCCTTTTAGCCCTATTTAGTATTTTCGGCGATATAGTCAATATCTTTATTTGTTGGATTAGATAATCTTTTGCACTGATACCGTCGATTGTTTTTGTCATTTCATCAACGGAAACAACACAGAATCCTGTGCTTAATTCAGTTGCTTTATACATTCCTTCGTGATAATGAAAAGCATATTGATAGCCGTTATATTCAATAAGTTCTCCGTACTGTTCTACAACTCCAAGTATTGTTGATATTTTAAAATTTATATTCATATCTTTATTGGTTTTTAGTTAATTACCAATCTCCACCATCATTTAATATGCCATCAATAGTAGTTACACTATTATCAATGTTGCTGCCTCCATATTGCGTAAATTCCGGTGTAGGATTATAGTCTGTATCTCCATGCATCATTACGTGAAGTGAGCCACTGGCTGAATACAGCCAAAGACGCTTACCATCCTTTTCCCACTTTTTTGCAAGTCGTTTCAAAGAGTCAATTAACTTATCTTCTTCGGGAGTACATTCTATCCCAGCTTCTGTTTGATATTTGCTCATTACTTGTTCTTATTAGTTAATTGGTAGTTTCATAAAACACATCCACATAGTTTTGCCATGCCTTCCGGTGGTGTGACCGAACAACGGCTGCCACAACAGGCATCTAATATGATTTTTGTTTCACTCATTTTTAATCTGAATTTGTTATTTAAAATCTAAAGTAGACTGCATTCCGACCTGTTTTAATCGGTTCTCAGATATAGTGATATACTTTTCTTGAATTTCGAAACCGATAAAATTCCGGTTAAGTTTTTTTGAGGCTACTGCAGTTGTACCTGAACCCATGAAACAGTCAAGCACCAAATCACCTTCTTGGGTAGAATCAGTAATAAGTTTTTCTATGACTTCCACAGGTTTTTGTGTCGGGTGGAGCATCTCCCCATTCGTTTTTTTCGCTCCTCCTGAAAAACCGGGCAAACGAAATATATTGCTCCCCTTCATATAGGGAACGCCTTTCTCAGCAAATAATATCAATTCATGAGTAAATGTATAACTACTACCCGGGCCGCTAATTTTGTCCCATACAAGCATATTCCGCACATTGATATGTTTTAATAACAAAGGGTAATAAAATGCATAAGTACGCCAATCACAAAATATATATACCTTCCCATTTTCCTTTATTACTCTTGAAAATTCGTTGAAAAGTGAATCGAAAAAAGGCTTCATTATAATTAAGTCATTGTAATCCCCTTTTTTTCCATTGTGCGTCATCCCGATAAAATAGGGGGGATCGGTTATTATCGCATCTATGCTTACATCAGGAATGCGTTTTATACCCTCAAGACAATCCTCGTTATATATTTTATCTAATTCTATTTTATTCATTTCTATTCGGTTTTAAATATTAATCTTTTTCGATGAAAGTGTTAGTAGTATTCAACACTCCGGCTGAATCCCAATTTTTACCATCACGCACAAAAAAACTATCGCTTAACAGCCTTTCATAATCGAATTTATTCATAAGAATAACACTCGCATTGCCATCTATATACAGTTTGCATTGCATGAATTGAGTTCCTTTTACTTCCTCAATTACGTCTATTTGCATTGTTCTTTTTTTACTCATATCTAAATCTGAATCAAACTAGGCCAGCCCACTCATTAATCGTAGCATTCAAAGCCCCCATAACAAGCATCTTGTCACTTTCGTCATACTCCATAAGCACCTCCACTGTCCGGTCACCATTACAATCATTGAATTCCCTTCCTGTCTGAATATTGACAGGAAGATCGTTCTCGTGGACTGCTTCAAGCCATGCCTCAAGCAATCCTTTATTCATTTCTATTTTATCACCTTTCATAATTTCTTACTTTAGCAATAACAGACGATCCATTCTTCTTTATACCAATCTCGTCCAGCACCAATACATTTGGATATTTTGTCACCCATTCCGGAAAATAATTTGTTGTCAGAACAACTGTAAAATCACCTTGAAAATAATCCCCTCTGACCAACGCCTCGTAATACTGTAACTGCCATTCCGGGATGTCATCAAACACCATTACATCAACATTTGTATCAATATGTTCCAGGAAACTTTTAAGACTTGATGATCTAACATCGTAAAAACACTACGCTTGTTTTCGCACATTTGAAGTGCCAACTGAGTTTTTCCACATCTAGGAGCCCCTACTAATAATATTACTTTCATATCATTCACAATTAAGTTTATCACATTCTTCTGGAAAAAGTTCTTCAAGAGGTTTGCCTAAATACTCAGCAATAATTTTCTTCTTTACCAACGGAGGTTCTGTCTTACCTGCAACCCAATTGTACACACTAATAGTTGATGAACACGTTAACTCAGCTATCTTTTTAATTTCTTCCACTTTCAAATTGGGAAGACTATTCACATACTCACTAAACAGCATATCTATTAATATTTGTAAGATTTATAATTCTGTTTACCGCTTAATTATTATATTTACAATGAAAATTTATCTTTCACAATGCAAATATAGATGTTTTTTCAATAAACTCAATATAAATGTAGAATTTATTTCAAATAATTGTATGAGAATAATAGATCAGTTAGATAAATACATGAGCTTTAAAGGAATAAACGACAATCAAGTTACAAAAAAGTGTGGCTTGTCTGTGGGTTTATTAGGTAAAGCGCGGAAAGGAGAAAGTGATTTAGGCAAAAAAGCAGTAGATAAAATATTGAATTTTTATCAAGACATAAATAGAACTTGGCTTCTTACAGGAGAAGGGAATATGCTACAAGACTGCATGATTAAAAAAGAATTTCCTAGTACAGAAAAGATTGAAGTTTCAGCTGAAGCTTGGAACGTTATCAAACAACAAGCAGAAAGCCTAGCCAAGCAATCTGAAATATTAGCTTTAAAAGAAAAGCAAGTAGAAGAGTTAATCTCCCTTTTGAAAAAAGTCAATGTCCCAATGGATGGCAATGTCAAATGTGCCGCTGTAAGCGGATCAGATTTGGTGGAATAGAATATATAGTTCCTAAATATTAATGAATTTAAAAGATATGAATATAATATTGTAACACTATTGGTTAAGAGAGAAAATAATTCAAGTTTTAATGAATAAATAATATTGTAATTATGATAGAATTAAAGGCTAGACCTTTTTACGCCTAAAACTGGGACGTAATCGGGACAGAAGTATGAAAAAAGAGAGATTATCCATATTATTAATCAGCCTATTAGTGGAAGCAAAATGTGTCAATAGCTCGCCTCATTCCGACAGAAGGCGACAAGCAGTGAAAATTGCTTGTCGCTTTTTCTTTTCCACCTTTGCAAACCGCTGTAAATCTGCGGAAAATCCTAAAAACTTCATTCTCGTTTTCTGTTCGATAATCATCATTTTTCTTGTCGAAGTAAATTCCACCAGGATAGACTAAATTTTGTATTTTTTGCCTATTAGAAAAATCACTATCCCTCCACAAACTGCCTAATTTACAAGATATTTCAATCGTTTGATTGATATAATTCATCATGTTCGATAAATTTTTCCCTGCATCTTCAAGGTCTCGTCTGATTTCTGCCAATCTCGAATTTAATTCGCTCATAGTAGCCGTATATATTTCACTATTAATTTCTCCCAGACCAAACCTAACTTTAACTGCATTTATTCGATTTTCACACTCTGTTTTTCGTTTTAAAAGGACTTTCTTTGTTTCACCCTTACTTTGATTGTATTCTTCAAAAACCTTTCTTAAAACGTCTGTAAGTATCGGAATAAATTCATCTGGTATATTATATCCATTTAAGAGATTGATATACTTCTGATGTAGTTTCTCTGTACTATGATTACTTTTACACCCTTTCTTATTACATTTATAATAATCCCGTCCACGTGCTTTCACTGTGTATCCAGTCAAGTAACCGCCACAGTCTGAACAGATGATATGCCTTTTCAATGGGAATGGTTCAGTAATTTCTTTGTGTTCATATCCTGCATTAGATATGCTATTCACTTTATTAAACGTAGCCTCATCAATTAATATCTCTTGATTACCTTTTATAACTTCATCGCCCAACAAACTATGTTGTATGAACCCACAATAAAATGGATTATGAAGAATTTTATTCAAATGTTTTCGGTCAATGACTAATCCCAATCCCTTCAAACGTTGAACAATTTCTATATCTCCAATTCCTTCCGTAGCTTTCCAAACAAAAGCATTACGCAGTATCTTGCCTTTTTCATTCACTGTAAGAACGTGTTCTCGACCTACTTTTAGTTTATCATAACCTAGCGGAGGTTTTGAATACCAGTTGCCATTTCGTAAACACTCCACCATACCTGTGATACATTTATCCTTTCGAAGGTTATTCTCAAACTGATTAAAAAGAAAGATAACATCTTCCATAAATCCACCTGCCGCACTATCTGGGTCAGTAGCCTGTGTTGCAGACACCACATATATTCCTTTAGCTTTGAGATATGCTTTTGTCATCATCGCCTCATAACCAGCCCGACTGAAACGGTCAAATGAATAGACAAGAATTATATTTATCTCTTTATCTCTAGCCACCTCTGCAATCATTTCACGGTATAGTTTACCTTCAACTTTTGCACTCTCATTCGTACCGCCATAATACTTTTTTATACGAATAGCATGACTTTCTGCATATTCCGTACATATCCTTCTTTGACTTTCTAAACTGCCATTTGTATCAGCTTGCCGCTCCGTTGACACTCGCGTCCATACAGCAGCCACTTTATTTGTCAATTTAGAAAACTCTACTACTTTCTCTTTACTTTTTTTCTTACTCATCAATCGTTAAATTAAAGGTTAAACGTAATAACACCTAATGTATAGAAGAACTCCAGTATCTTTTTTTGTTCTTCTTTGTCTAAAATACCTATTGCTTGAAATTTCTTATCATAAACTTTCAATTCATCCTCATTAAACATTTGTTACAAAGGATTATTTGCCATGCCATTGCACAACTTATTTTCACACGTTCATGCAAAATCCACAGAGCAGGGAAGTGCATATACATGAACGTGCTTCCTGCTCCTAACTTGTTACAATATGATTGAATTTGAAGTATTTTTCGTGGTGGATTTGCCTGTCCTTTATGCAAATATACGACTTGTAAGCTATTTTACCACTCCGCTAAGTTAATTTACATTAAAGCTGTCAATTTACGAAGAGTATTTACACTCGTACCCGTTAATTTAGCTGTATTTCGGAGTGAATAACCTCTTTTAAGCAGTCTAATTTCTTCTGCATATTCTTCTTTCATGGTTTCATTGCTTTTACTATATCCTACTTTTCGTCCTACCTTACCGCCATTGCTACGGAAATTCTGGTAACCACTTGCAACACGTTCTCTAATAGTCTTGCGTTCCATTCGTGCTACTTCGGCAAGTATAGTGATAAGAAACTGGCTCATAGGGTTGATTTCTCCCTCTGGAGTAAGCGTTTCAATATTATAGTTTTGGATGAATACTGATACTTTATTCTGATTTAAGATTTCTATGGCTTGTAATACTTGTAGGGTATCACGTCCAAGTCTGGATAGTTCGGTTACTATTACTTTGTCTATATTGTGGGAATTGATGTAGTCAATCATATTCATCAGCTCTGTACGTTCTGTATTCTTTTTTGCTCCAGATACTTTCTCCGCAAATATAGCCTCAACCGTCCAGTTGTTTGCTGAGGCTAATACCTGCAAATCATTTATTTGACGCTCATAGTCCTGTGTTCCGTTCGTACTTGATACTCGTGCAAAGATTACTACTTTTTTCATGGTGTTACTTGTTTATGATGCAAAGATAGTGATGTATATTTAATATAAATCATTTATAACGTTAAATAAGGCTAGAAATATGATAAATATTAAATATTTATCATTCCTTTGTCAGATAAAAAATAGATAAAATGAAAAATAAGCAAGAAAGGACGGTTATTCATGTAGAAATATCTGGACTTCATTTCTACTTTGGCTCTTTAACTGCCATTTATACCAAATTCACTCCAGAGCAACTTGGTGTAGCATTGGGGACATTACGAAATTACCGAGTAACAAGTGATAAACCGTATCAAAACAGTAAATGTATTATCCGAAAAGGGATTTTGGTAACAGTACAAAAATCTGTTAGTTAAGTATCATCGTTTGATAGGAATTTAGTATCTTTGCAATGGTAATCATAAAGAGATAAGCCTATGGTATAAAACAGATAAAAGACATATAGAATAGAAAGCGTTAGCTTTTACACTTGCTTTTCAAAATCGCCAATTTTAAAAGTATCCAAGTTGTAAAGTTGATGCCTACGTTGTATTCTACAGCGTGGGCTTTACTTGTTTGGATACATGGTGTTTGGCGATACCAGAAAAGCAGACAAAGTTTAGTCCACGCTTTTTATTTGTCTATACTACAGCAACTTGGACTGCAAAGAAAGTTTCTAACAGAAAAACAAATTTGAATGATTACAGTTTCATATAAAGATTTTATTTCTAATAGTGGAAATATCCAACTAGATAAAATAGAGGACAAGTTACGTAATCTTTTTTTAGTGGATAGTAAGATAAAATTGAAAGAAGTAGATAAAATCTATACCATTGATAATATAAATGATTTTATCCGAGATATATCTTTGTTCTTAAAAGACGAACAAAAATGCAGTGAGGAAAACAATCAAGATATTAAACAATCCCTGCAAGTAGAACAATCTATAGCGGTGGAACAAGAGGATGACTCCGAGTATAATGTTTATAGAACATGGTGGGGAAAAACATTTGCAATATTTGTTGTGGTATGGCTTATATCTATGTTCACTTCCCATGATTGGGGAACTAAAGACTTTTCTAAAAAGTATTCTTTGAGATATAGTGTTTCATATTCAGAAGTTGAAAGAGTAGTTGGATATGATACACCGATGTTTCCTATTCCATACAAAAGATATAAAATAGAATATAATGACGGAAGCGAGAAAACAATCGGATATAAAGTTTTAGGATTAATTTTTATAACGGATGAGATATGAGTGCAATAAATGGAAAAATAATAGAACGGATAGTAAATATCCCTGCTAATACTGCCTTTGAATCATTTTCTAAATTTCTTAAATTGAAAAAATATTCTATCGGAGAATCAAACACAACAACTGGGCACCTTGTTTTTAAAACGAGTTTGGGTGGGCTTAGATACATACTCTATAATGGCAACTATATCTTTTCTTGCGACATAATATCATTTGATGAAAATAGAACAAGAATAAAGTTACAAGGTGTATTTAGTTGTGATGCAGAAATAAATTTGTTTGAGTCTCTTTTCAATTCATCTGCAAAATTGGGAGAGAAAATAATTAAAGAATTTGCCAACTATTGTGAAAAGAGATAGGTATATGAAAAGGATTATTTGGATGTTATGTTTATGCAGTTTTTTTATTTATGGCTGTGATAATAAGAAGAAAATCTCAATTTCAACTCCAGAAAAGGATGCTAAAGAAATGTCTGTATATCACAAACAAGTTCTGAAAGGAGAAATGACTATAACTGAATTTGAAAATATCCTTAACTCTAAGGTTAATATGTATATAAAGGATGGAAGAGATAGGGATGAGGTTGCACTCTTTTTAGACTTATCAAAAGAGATTATGCGTAATACCGCTTTAGAATAATCTTTTAGATTAAAATGATACAAGAAAAAGTGTATCAATAGGTCTTTTATAAGATTAAATTGATACACTTTTCTTTTTGATACATTAAAATTTCACAGCTATGCTTTTAAGCTACTTTTTTCGTTCTTTTTGAAGAAGTTAGCTTTAAAACAGAATCCTCTTCAGGGGTGGTTGTTATAACCCCTAAAAGCAAGTCATCCCAGTCTAACTTTATACCTTTATATTCAAATCTGATGAGGCTATTAAGAGTTTGGTCAAATAGGTCATACAAAAATCTATTATCTATCAATGAATAGAAAGACAGTTCTTGTTTAGTACGGTTCAAATATTCTTTTACTTCGTCATTATTCAAATGTACTTCCAGACGATGTAACTTGCCTGGATTATTATAGAACTCTTCAATGTACTTTTTACCCGAGCTATTGGCTATTTCTGCCTTTTTATTATACGCTGTTAAAGTAGTACCCTTACCCTTATCTTTTATTGCTTTTTTTTGCTTTATAGAAACTGTTAAATACTTGTCCTTGTTCATGTTTCCACTGGTTATATAAGTAATTTCTGGACGGTCTTCATTACGGTTTTTAACCTCTTTAGTATTGAGGAAGGTTGTTACATTTTTGTTGCGAATCAGCCTTCGAATCATCCGAGCCACATCACAAGACAAGTCTAAACATAAGTCCAAAGTAGTTATATTATGTAGTTCCAGACCTAAATTATCTTCAATAAAATCCAGATAATATATTTCATCACTATATAACACACGATTACTCACACTAATCCATGCCTTAGCATAACCATTAGAATGAAAGTTACTATCTTCTTTATCATCGTTGATACCTAATCTCAATTCTCCGAATAACTTATCAATGCCTAAATCATTGTAACGGATTTCATATACAAATTTGAAATGTTTACCCTCTATACGTCTTAAGTAGAAATAAAGAAAGTCTACTTCTTCATCTATTTCCCTTGTTCTGAGAATATTGATATTGTTCGGCTCTTTGATTTCGTAACACAACCGAAGCATATCTATGTTTAACCCATATATCTTATTCATTTTCTTCATTTTTAGTTTCGTTATTATTTGGTTTGTTTGGCACTTGCTTCCAGTATTTTTTAAGTCCATCTGATATGGATTGTACATGTGTCGCACTTTTAGTTCTTCCTCTTAAGGCTTGACTAATTTTTTGTTTGGTAGTATCATCTATCTGGCGATACTGTCTCTTGTAGTTAGTTTCCATAGTTTTGGTTATGAATTTTATATATAATAATTAGTTAGTTTAATAAGAAAGTAAAGATTAGTAAGCTAATTTTTGAAAAAAATCTGGACCAAAATTTCATTCACCCAATCGTTTGCCAAATCAACCACACCTACTAAAATGCAATATTCAGAGAGTCGGGTTACAGTGCTATCCCTTTTCCTAAAAGGGAATAGGTACTTATTTCTTCCTCAAAATATTTTTTGTTTGTATATTACCGTACTTGCTTTTTTCCAGAAAAAGAAGCAGTTTAAACGTATATCTATATAAACTTTTTATACCTTCGCAAAAAAAACAATGGAAACAACTAAAGTATATTATTGCTCTGATGGCATGCATTCACGTGAAATAGAAAGAAAGTCTGTAAAGTGTCCATTTTGTGGAGTAATAAACATTCCTGAATATCTTTTTCTAAAAAACGTAGAAGGAAGTGATTTTCTCAATGTATTTACTCAATGCACTAACCCGACATGTCGGAACATGTTCATAACCCAATTTAGCACTGTAGGGGTTAGGAAGCCTGTCTTTACAAAAATTTTGCCCACTGCACTTCCCGAAAAAAGAACCTTTAGTGACATTATATCTGAATTATCTCCAAATTTTTGTGAAATATACAACCAAGCATATATAGCAGAACAAACCAACCTCATGCAAATTTGTGGTACTGGTTACAGAAAATCCTTAGAATTTCTAATAAAAGATTATTTAATTTCAACCTTACCTGAGGACCAACATGAAGCAATAAAGAATAAGTTCCTCAATAATTGCATTAGAGACAACATTAGTAACATCAACATTAAGACAGTGGCATCACGTGCTGTATGGCTCGGCAATGATGAAACACATTATACCCGTAAATGGGAAGATAAAGATATTAATGACTTAAAATCAATAATAGAGTTAACCCTCCATTGGATTGAATCAGAAATCAGGACGCAAAAACTTTTAGAGGATATGCCAGAGTTCAGATGAAACAATCTTTTCAAAATCGGTTATAAACTTGTTCGATAATTCGATAGTGTAGCCGACACTGTAAAGGATAAGAGGGTGTATCGTAATGAACGATGCACTCCTTTTTCATCATGCCCTATAGTAACCAGTTAACTGAAATGAAGACTTATCCAAGAATTATGAGAAAAGATTATTCGAGAATTCTTGCCCGATTTCAAAAAGTTACATTTTTCCCTACCATAGTAGTTGGAATCCTGATACAAGTTCTGCCGGATCCTGCACCAAGTTCTGTGAAATCTTGTGCCAAGTTCTGCCTCACGACCTCACTCTTCCAGTGAAAAGACTAAATATTTACTTTTAGAAATAATAAAGAAAAATATAGATAGCGCTCCAGTTCTGCCACAACCGCCAATCGGGAGGGAACGGCAAACCAATGTCCTAAAGCATAAAACCTCTGCGGTTAATAAAAGGCCGGTTACCCCATTACATGAAGTAACCAGCCATCCATTATCCTGTTACCTAGTTAATTATCAAAACTTATAAGCTGCTTTACGTAACTCTTTCACTGAACCGAATGGTTTATTGGGCTTCAGGTAACGACCCATGAACTTATAAATGTCCAGACGAATCTTGCTTGACTCATAAGTGTCTAACCGATCAAAACTATGCGCACCGGGAGCACGCTCAAATATCTTATATTCAAACTTTTTGCCTTCTGCTTTCAAAGCTCGAATCATTGATTCCACTTCGATCACATTTACATCATCATCACTGGTATTGGTGTAGATAAGTAACGGGTCTTTCAACTTCTCCGCATGCCACACAGGAGAGCGCCGTTTGTATTCCGCAATATTATCCTTGGCAGTCTGCCCGATATGATTCTTGGCCGAAAAGATTTTGCGATAACTGTCGCTGGCATATCCCATACGCATGATTACATCCGAAACCGGTACACCGGCGAAACCACATTTATATTGTCCCGGATAATTGAAAAGATTCATCAGCGTAATCATACCACCATGACTCCATCCCATGATACCCACACGGTTACCATCCACAATATCAAAATTGTCCACCATATAGTTACGGCTGATATATACATCCTCATTCTCCAATCCACCATAATCAATATTATTGTATGTACCCGAACCATATCCTGTACTTCCCCGGTAATCCGCTGCTACCACAATATATTCCTGCGCTATCAACTCGCGGATGATATGAGCATAATAGGTGTCCATATCGGCATGTACCCCACTATGAGGAAATACGATTAACGGATATTTCTTGTTTTCATCCACGCTTTTGGGAATAAAAATGTATGCTCTGAATTTAAGTTCGTTACCGGCACTCATCGAAGTAGGGTTGAACTCCTTCCAACGCGGTGGTCCACATAATATTACCTTATCTACATGGGCGATATCACCCACTTTCTCGTACCACAGGACATCATCAATTTTTTTCATTAACTGGTCAAACTGATGAACGGACAACTGTGCCCGTACTATTCCGGGCATACTACATAGGCAGCACACCAATACCACAAATTTTACTATTCTGTTTTTCATAAGCATATATTTAAATAATAATTATATAGAATATCAACTCTTGGGGTATCCCGGATTTTGTTCCATTTCAGGACTAAAGATAAACTGGTCCTCAGGAATCGGCAACACACATTTATAAAAATCCCAATCCACTTCTTCGTCCACACTGGGCAAATGATATCCTCCCTTCCGAATAATAGTCTTACCATTCCGCAGCAAATCAAAGAAACGATGTCCTTCACCTACCAGTTCCTTACTTCGCTCGTCCAAAACACGATCCAAAGTATAGTCAGCCATTGTCACTTCGTTTTCAGGATTACCCCGTTTCACAATATCGTTCAAATAGCCAAGTCCCTGAACCGCAGCATCACCACCCAACTTACAACCAGCCTCAGCAGCAATCAGGTACACTTCGGACAAGCGAAGGACCACATTATTACATTCCAGCGGTGCAGTCTTCATGTCCGTCCCTCTCAGTTTGTACAACCACCATACCGTTTTTCCCGCATATTTATTCTCCTCCAGCAACTGCCCACGCACATCTCCCGGATCAGCCAGCATCTGCTCCGCATATTTCTGAGTGACAAATCCCTTCTGATAGCCATACCAGTTCAATAAATACCCCCATGAATCCCGTCCCGGAGTATCATCCACACTATTGGCTATCTCAAAAAACGATTCTGAGCCAAACTTGGTTTCCACCGACCAGGCAGCCACATATTTCTCATGCGGATAAAGTGCATAGCTTCCCGATGCATCCACATCCTTTATCAGTTGCTCCGCCATATCAAACGCTTTCCGGTTATCATTATGATACAGATAAACACGAGCCAGCAATGCACGGGCCGCATACTTGTTCATACGTCCGTTATTTTTCTCTTCGGACATCAATGTAACCGCCTCTTCCAGCGTTTCTATAATAAAATCGTACGCTTGAGCAACAGTAGAACGAGAAGGATTTTCGTATGTTCCCACCAAATGATCTATCAACGGAGCACCCAGTGACGCACCATTATCTTTCGTATAAGGATATCCAAAGCAACGGGTCAAATCAAACTGGCAAAGCGCAATCACCGCCATCGTTTCACCTTTCAAAGCATTCAGTTTCTTTTCATCCCCACTTTCAATTTTTCCTTCGGCAATAGCATTCAGAATATTCCACGCCTCACGAAGAATATAAAAAGGTCGTCCCCACAATGAACCGGCATTCAAACTATTAGGACGATGATTGAACATATAGCATGTATTGCATACTCCACTTTCCTCAGAACTCTGCATATCATCCCCCTTCATATCTCCATAGGCAAACATAGCAGCCCCATAATATCCGGAACCCGACATCAGATCATACAATCCATTCACCGCATTATCCACATCGGTTACTGTACGGAAAGCTATAGCAGTAGGAATCTTATTGCTAGGAGCTGTATCGAAGAAATCACCACAACCGGTAACAAGTAGTGAAGCTAATCCTAAAATAAAAAGTATTTTTTTCATAATGGTTCTGTTTTTAGTGCAATTGATGATTAAAATTTAAGTTCCAACCCGAAAGCATAAGTTTTCAATGGAGGGGTGTAAAATCCTACCACACCACTCATCTCAGGATCATATTGGCCGTAAGCTGCCCATGTCAACAAATTCGTACCCGAAAAATAAATACGGGCATTCCCTATTCCTAATTTCTGCAACCATGCTTTAGGAGCATTCAATCCCAATATCAGACTTTTCAGACGAATATGATCCGTAGAATGAATGGCACGCGAAGAATTATAGTTACCCCCTTTTTTATTCCCATATACAAAACGGGGAACATCCGTTATATCACCCGGTTTCTGCCAACGGCGGCGTTGCTCGGTACTTTTATTGCTTATCACTGAATAACCATCATCTTGCAGAATGTAGGATGCATTATCATACGAATAACCACCGAAACTATAAGATAAATTGAATGACAAGTCAATGAATTTATAATTAAAGGTATTCATAAAGCCTCCCGAGATAGTAGGCGTAATATCTTTCAACGGAATAGGACTTGCCTGTCCCGGATCGGTCACTTTATTTTTGGTATAATTGCCATTCTCATCCTGTTGGTTATCATAATACAAGGCACTTCCAGTCTCAGGATCCACCCCCGCATACTCACGCAGATAAATAGTATTAAATGGATAACCTTCCTTACGTACATACCTGCCATCCACAAACCAAGGCAAATCTGCCAGTTTCAGAATCTTATTTTTATTATGGCTCAAATTGAAGGCGGTAGTCCAGCTGAAATCTTTCGTCTTGATGTTATTGGAACGAACTTCAAGTTCCACACCGGTATTCCGCATCTGTCCCACATTGGTCAGCAGAGAAGAAAAACCGCTGATGGAATTCAATTGCTTGCTCATCAATAAATCTTTCGTTGTACGCGTGTACCAATCCAAAGAAACATTCACACGACTGAACAAGCCGATATCCAGCCCCAAATTCAGTGCATAATTCTTCTCCCAAGTCAGTTCCTCATTCCCCAATGTACTTTCCCACGGAGAAGGTTTTCCATTATAAAACGCCCCTGTGGTATAAGTACTCTGATAACCATAATATGAAGAGGGAAGATTCCCATTCACCCCATAGGAAGCACGAAGTTTTAAATCACTTAATACTGATTTCAACGACTGCATGAACTTTTCCTGAGAAAGTCTCCATGAAGCGGACAAGGACCAGAAATTCCCCCAACGAGTATCAGGAGACAAGCGGGATGATCCATCCCTGCGAAAACTGAAACTGGCATAATATTTATCACCATAAGAATAGTTCACACTAGCCACATAGGACATTAATGCATCTTCCTGCAATTTCTGGTCAGCATCTATCGGATCGGCTGCATTTCCCAATGAAGTGTTGATATCCTGCCCGTAAGTTTTCTTTGCAGCATACAAATCCTCATAATCATACTTCATCACCTCGAAGGCAGCGACCGCACTAACAGAATGTTTACCGAAAGTTTTAGAATAAGTCAGATTATTCTGTGAAGTATACCGCATACGGTCAGTCATCTGCATACGTCCCCGTCCCTGATAAGTAGCTCCATCACGTCCTTCAGGAGACTGAAAGAAAAAGTCCTTTGTCAACGAATAATCTACCGTAAACACACTGGATATCTTCAAATTGTCCCACACATTATAAGCTATTTTAGCCGTACCCATCGCACGTACCGTCCGAGCATAATAATCATTCACCTCGGCCTCCAATACCGGATTATATCCATTGTTTTCACGATACCCGCTGGCATACGTTCCATCCTCATTATAAATGGGAGTAGAAGGCGTCAGATTCACTTTTGATGCATAAATGGCACTTCCATAAAATTTACCCTCAGGTAAATGAACGTTCTTTGTCCACGAAAAAGAAGCGTTCATTCCAAATTCCACCTTTTTATACTTGTTACTTGCATCCACACGCCCCGTAAAGCGCTCCATTTCTGAATTCAGGGAAACACCCGTCTGCTTGGTATATCCCAAAGAACCGATAAAACTGGAATTTTGGTTGCCGGCACTAGCAGACAGGTTATAATCCTGTTGATAACCTTTCTTGAACAGAGCGCTTTCCCAATCCGAATACCCCTGAGACAGGCGTTTGGCATACTGGTCGATATTCGCATCAGCATACTGCTGTGCCTCTTGTTCACTTACTCCTTTATCCAGTTGAAAATTAACCAGTCCTTCATGAATCAATTCCCTCCTTTCCTCACCTCCCATCAGCGGACGATATGTATAAGCGAAATCAGTGATTCCATATTTTGCCGCCATATTGACACGAAGTTTACCTTCTTTTCCTTTTTTAGTAGTGATAAGCACTACTCCATTAGCACCTTTCGCACCATACAATGAAGCCGAGGCTGCATCCTTCAAAACAGTGATACTTTCAATATCTGCCGGATTCAACGTTTCAATAACTCCCATTCCTCCCGCTTCGGACATACTGGTAAAGTTACTCAAGTCATAAGATGGAATAGGCACTCCATCTAATACATACAGAGGCTCGGTGGAAGCATTCATAGAAGCGATTCCCCGTACCCGTAAAGTTGTTTTCGCACCGGGTTGCGAAGAAGTACCGGCAACTACACTGATGCCCGGTATATTCGATTCAATCATCTGCCCTACGGATACAACAGGTAATGCCTCCAGTTTTTCTGTAGTCAGAACAGAAGCAGATCCCGTATAAGTTGCCTTCTTGAAATCTCCATATCCGGTAACGACCACTTCGTCCAACGTATTGGCATCTTCTTTCAATACAATATGAAAGTCTCCCTTCCCTTTTGTCGGAATATCCTGTGCCAGATATCCTATATAGCTCACAACCAACGAAGCGGATTCGTCCACTTCCAACGTAAACTTTCCATTAAAGTCGGTGATAACCCCATTGGTGCTTCTACCTTTTTCCACCACATTGGCACCAATCAGAGGTTCTCCCATTACATCTTTCACCACTCCCGTCACTCTTTTCTTTTTAGAACCAGGCTGCGAAACAGCTTTCTTCTCGATGAAATAGATTTTGTTGTTTCTGATCTCAAAAGTAAGATCAGTGCCTGAAAGGAGTCTTGTCAATGCCTCCTTCAGTGTAACATCTTTGAGTTGCATGGTTACCTTACGATTCACATCGACCAACTGGTCACTGAAAACCAAGCTCATACCAGTCTGGCTTTTAATAGATGCCAGTACTTTTTCCACCCTCTCATTCTTAAAGTCTAAAGAGACTTTTTGCGACTGTGCTGAAACAGTAAAGCCAAATAAAAGGACTCCCAACAGCAGTAATGTCTTCATTTTGGTTCTTGCTTTCATTTTCATCAATAGTATTAGTTTGAAACAAAAGAATTTCTTATATAGGCTAACACATCACTCCAAAGAAGGTATGAGTCCATTTTTCATTTTTTAGAAAAAAAATAGATGCAAGTGTATTCACTCACATCTATTCCACTTTTCTTCTATAACCCTCGTTATTTAGAAGTTACTTCAAATACACCTTCTTCTATTTCCGTAAAAACAATATTCGAAACGGCTTCCAAATCATAGAGCACATCTGATGCATTGACTTTTCCTGTTGACAGAGTAAACCTGTTCTTCAATACCGCAGAATCTTTCACTATGAAATGAACATCATAATGTCTTTCCATTACCTTTATAATTTCACCGAGTGGAGTCAGATAAAAATTAAGGCTGTTGACACGCCATGCCGAAATCTGTTCCATATTATCCGGACGGGAGATCAGGCATTTCCCCGACTGACGGTTATATTCCGCACTCTCCCCCGGAACAAGTCTGTACTCCTTCGCATTATGATCTCTGAAAAGAATTCCTCCTTCATCCAAGGTTATCCAAATATTGGGTTCGGCGGAATATGCCTTTACATTGAATTTTGTTCCAGTTACTCTCACTTCCACCCCTTGCAAATCCACCTTAAAAGGGCGGTTCTCATCTTTGGCAACATTGAAATACCCTTCTCCCCAAAGCTCCACCGTACGATTGAACAATCCAAACTGCTTGGGATACCTCAAGCGAGAATCCGAGTTCAAATGTACAATACTGCCATCCTGTAAAATCACCCGGATCTGTTCACCATAAGGAACATTTATGTCAGCATATTCCGGTTCAGAGAAAATGCCCGTCCGGTTTGCCAAAAAGAACAAGGAAACACTTAAAAAAACAAACGGTAACAGCACAGCCGCCACCCACATCCATCTGCGACCAACCGGGCGTTGTCCGCGCTCACATTTTATCTCATTCATAAAACGCGCTTTCATCTTTACTTCAGGTATGGAATGCGGGTCAACACTTTCCGGCATCTCTTCCGACAACATCCCGATTTCCCAGTCAAAGCGTTCCGACAAATACTTATTACCTTCTTCCGTAGCAAACCAACCAACTACTTTCCGAGCTTCTTCAGGAGAAGCTTTGTTGTCAAGCACTTTATCTATCACCGACTCATCTATCTTCATAATCTATTTTTTTTGTATATTTATAATAACACCTCATCACAACAAAAGTATGAGTACATTTCAGACTATTAAATTAATCCATATCACAGGAAACCATATAATTAAAGACTCTATCTCGTTACGGAGGGCTTTTATAGCCTGTGTGTAATGGGATTTCACAGTAGGAACAGTTATCCCCATCCTGTCGGCTATTTCCTGATTGGATAATCCATATTCTATTTTCAACAAGCAGATTTTTTGTTTCTGAGGAGGAAGCTTATCTATAGCAACCCGCAGGAATTTTCCGAGTTCACCATTTTCAAATTGTGTCAAAAAGTCGTCTTCATCTTCATCATTCACTTGTTGGGCCATTTCGTATAGTTTCTCGAAAACCAAACTACGATGCCTCAATTCATTCAGTATATAATTCTTTAAAATAGTAAATAGCAAACTACGGATACCCGACTCAAAGCTAAAATTTGTCCGCTGCTCCCACAATTTCATAAAAAGATACTGAATCGCATCTTCCGCCTCTTCTTCTGACTTCAAAAAACGATAGGCTATGGTATATAATAACCGGTTATAGCGTTCAAAAACAGCGGCAAAGGCATATTCTTTCCCACGGCGAAGATCGTCATATAGTTTCTGATCAAAATCCGGATATTGATTCATAATAAATGCTTTTCCTAGTTTTATTAAAAGGCCGACTTAACACAAAGATAGTATAATTGAACCTATCTTTATCTCAGAATACTCAAAAAATATACATCATTTCGTTTTCTAGTTCTAGAATTCTTTACACAAAATAAGTTATAAAAATCACTTTTTGATACGGAAGAAAAGTGAATAAGACACCGTGATATCTTTTATCTCGGCGTCTTATTAATCACATGCCGGTGTATTATCCCGGATTTGAGATATAAATCCGAATCCCTGCAATGACCCTACTTGAACAAACATTTTACTCCCCAACTCCAGACTCCGAAAGTTACGAATATCCCTTCTTATAAATAACAGTTATCTCTGATATAAAACTTGGACCCGAAAGATTATACATCTTACAAGTGCAACATATATAATGATAACACCTGAAGATTTATAATGTGTCACGGCATCTTCTATCAATTAAAATCATAATTAAACCAATCAAAATAACATTTACCGCCTATTCCCAACGTATTATATGAATACAAGCCCACACGCGCACCTTTCCAATCGCCGAACTTTAACGAATAAGCATCTCCACATAAAATAAAATTACGGTTATCAAAACTATAGAACAACTGGCAGCGATTCTTCTTTGCATCCAACATAACACGTAAATAGATTTTTTTACCGGAAACCATCTTTACTTGCTGAACGTCACCATTTTTTTCTAAATACAGATAATTTTTACCTTCCTCACGACTAATGCCAATTCCGTTATAAAGACTGCCTGTGCAGAACAATCCACCTCTTTGTCCATCAGCCAGCGCTGAAAAATCAAGCAACACAGTGGCTGTGCTTAGATACCCCATACATTTTTGAGTTAACATATTGCGAGATTCTCTTAATGTTGCAGCCTTCAAGGCTTTCAAAGCAAGCCAGCCCCTACGCTCATTTAAACTCCAATGAGTATTCACTGGATTATGATTAAACTGCCATTGCAGCCCTAAAGTGTAAGAATTGAAATCATCAGTCGTTTGAGGGTGAGAAACAAGAACACTTTTGCTTACACCAGGCTTTGTCCAAACCTTTACCGGCTCACCTATCCCATTCATATCCATATCCACCCCTATCACGGGCCAATTCTCCATCCAACAAACAGGCTGCAAATGCACGACACGTCCCAAAGGTTCTGTCAATTGGAAATGAAAAAACCACCATTCTCCTTCAGGCGTATCTACTAAAGCCCCTTGATGAGGACCATTTACAGTAGTGTTTCCCTGTTCCAAGACTACTTTCTTTTCGTATGGTCCATAGATATTTTTTGAACGTAAAATAGTCTGCCATCCTTCGCCTACTCCCCCTTCAGGAATGCTTAGATAATAATAACCATGCCGTTTATAAAATTTAGTTCCCTCAGCTACAGGACCTGTATAAATAATTTTCCCATCATCCAACAAAGTTTTACCATCCGGAGTCATACGATGTAGATAAATAGGACCTGCCCCTAACTGGCTACGCCCCATGTAGGCCTGTCCATCCTCATCCCAAAAAGGACAGGGGTCCTCCCAGCCGCCTATATTCTTCACACAATGCAACGGCGTCCACGGGCCATGAGGATCAGTAGCAGTACTCATCATCAGTCCTTCTCTAGGTGTACAAAAATAAATCCAAAATTTACCATCATGAAAACGGATAGCAGGCGCCCAAGATCCTCCTCCATAATTTTCATTATTATCCCATCCGGGAAAATCAAACCGATTATACACTTGACTGATGATTCTCCAGTTCACCATATCATCTGATTCTAACACCGGCATCCCGATATAATGAAAATCAGAGCAAACCATATAATATTTATCTCCCACTCTAATCACATCAGGATCAGAATAATCTGCATTTAAAATAGGATTTATATAAGTTCCATTACCTTGGTCACCCCAAGAAACAGCTTGTCCTTGTACCTTTTCCGACAAAAACAGCAAAACAAACAGAAAAGCCAAAAAGAAAAATCTCATAGTATCATTCATCATTAAAAAAGAAAATTGCCTTCATCATTCCTAAAGATAAATGATAAAGGCAATACACTAAATTATATACAATCAATCCCAAATCATTCAGCTACAACTTCAATTACGCGACTGTTAAGTTGCTGTGCAGTAAACAAATTCAATCCTACATTCATCAAAAATTCTCCTGAGAAAACCTCACCATTACCTGATAAAGAAGAGTTGGCTCCGGGCATTAAGTTAATTTCTTTCACACGATACATTTTGTCTGCATCAAGCCCCTGCAAACGCACCGGCAATATTTTTTCCGCATAACGAGGATGAATATCGAAAGCAAATACCGCTGCTTTATCCTTATCTTTGCCCACATACATAGTAGAGGTATGATTACTGCCATAAGGAGAAACTAAACGATACATATCACCTTCCAGAACTACCGGCTTCAAACGGTTATAATTCTGCACAGCAGTACGGCAATAAGTTTCATCATCCTTACTCATATCCGCTAATTTGATATCAAAACCAAGTTTGCACATCATAGCCACATCCGTACGGAATTTCACACTGCTATTCTTATTCCATGTAGTAACATGAGCGCACATTGTCTTGGCTGGGAACACCTGTGAGAATCCCCACTGAATAAATAAACGTTCAATAGGGTCAGTATTATCACTAGGCCAGAATTCTGTAAAATATTTCAAAGCCTCATAGTCTGAGCGTCCACCACCACCGGAACAAAGCATCATCGGCAGGTTAGGATATTTTGCTTTCACACGCTCCAATACATTATACAGGCCACGCACATAATCAATATATAAATGTGACTGTTTATTTTTCAAATAAACAGAGTAAATATTCGTAATAGGACTATTGCAATCCCATTTGAAGAAAGCGATATCAGGATATTTAGTCATCAAATTGTCCACAACTCCGAATACATAATCCTGTACTTTCGGATTGCTCAAATCCAGAACCAATTGGTTACGGAAATAATACTCGTCACGATTCGGAAGATGAATCACCCAATCTTTATGCTTTTCATATAATTCACTTTTAGGATTCACCATTTCCGGTTCAATCCAAATACCAAACTTTATACCTTTTTTCTTAGCCGCTTCCGTCAGATAACCTACGCCGTGAGGAAGTTTATCAGCCGTTTCATCCCAGTCACCTAATCCTTGATGGTCACCACTGCGCGGATACTTGTTGGCAAACCAACCATCATCCAACAAAAACATATCCACACCCAGTTCTACTGCATCATCCATCAGCTTCACCAATTTCGCTTCATCAAAATCAAAATAGGTGGCTTCCCAGTTATTCAACAAAGTCATACGAGTCTGGTTCCCATCCTTCACCTGATACTTACGGGCCCAATCATGGAAATTACGGCTAGCCTGTCCTTTACCTGTAAAACTGTAAGTAAAATAGAAATCGGGAGTACGAAAGATTTCATTCGGTTTCAGACTATATTCCGAAGCATACGGATTAATTCCTGATATAACACGGAGTTCATTCTTATTATCCACCTCGAATACAAAACTGAAATTACCCGTCCATCCTAATGTTCCGACCAACACTTCACCTTGGTTCTCTTCTGATTTTCCATCCAATGAAAGTTGGAAGAAAGGAGAGCAGAACATATTGGCACGTGCTCCCAATTTAGTATCAATCGTTTTTTTACCAAATTCCAAAGGTTGTTCCTTCACATGCGCCTCACTAGCCCAGTCTCCCGAGAATTCAGTCAGGAAATAGTTGTCACGATTCAAGTGCAACATGGAAGACGCGTACTTATGAAGCTGCACAGGTTTCTTTTCCTGGTGGCTGATTTCAGTGAAAGTCTTTATCAAATTTTCTTTCTGATAAGCCACATAATGAAGTTTTACAGTTACAGGATATTTATCATCCTGCATAGTAATCACCACTTCATCTACCCCCGGCGACACTTGATTCCGAGTATGAGAAACATATTTTAATAAAGTAGAAGGATTGCCATCATTATGTACTATATGAATAGCCGGTTCAAAATAATCTTCCATGCCATGAGTAAGGTATGCTTCGCTACCCTGTGGCAAATGGGCAATATCTGTAGCATAATTCAACTTCTTTCCCAAATAACTTTGATATAGACGTCCGTTATTACCAACCCGGTAAATAAGGTCTACATTTTCTGTACTAATTTTAATTACTGGCTTATCTGCCGCTTTTAACATAAATGATATGCATAAAAAACATATCAAGAAGAATAATCTTTCTTTCATGGTATTATTTATCGATTAAAATTATAGTGCAAAAATAGGGAGAGAAGCTCAAAAATCCCTACTCAAATGCGCCATAAAATAAGAATTTTGACGCTTATACCCTCAAAATCATCGAAATCAAGCCTGTATTGTAGGTAAAATCAAGGAAGTCTGCTATCTTTGTTATCCAATTCTAATACATGGATATATGCCACGAATTAAAGAGGGATTTAAAGGAGAACGCGCCATCGTACTTCCTGCTTTTCTGATTGAAGAATTAAAGCAAGATCCGTTAGGCAGCGAACTTTACATTACAGATATAGGATATTATCCTCATGCCTGTTTTCATTACCGGAAACGCAACACCGAGGAAGCAACCGAGTTTATCCTTATTTATTGTATGGAGGGAGAAGGGTGGTTCGAGTTAGACAAACATCGATATGTAGTTACCGCCAACCAATTTTTCATTCTACCTAAACACCAGGCACACGCTTATGGCAGTAATGAGAGAAATCCCTGGACTATTTACTGGATCCATTTCAATGGAACAAAAGCTGCATTTTTCAGTGCCGGTTTTGACCGTCCGAAAGACATCACTCCACAAGAGGATTCACGAATCAAAGAAAGATTAGTACTCTTCGAGGAAATCTACTCGTCCATCAGCTCCGGATATAGCAAAAACTATATGCTTTATGCCACTACCAGTCTTTTCCATTTTTTAGGTTCCATGAAGTTTATTGGTGAATATCGAGATTGCGGTTCTATGCGCAATGGTTGCAGAAGCAAGGATGTGGTGCAAATAGCGATTCATTTCATGCAAGAAAATTTGAGCAAAACCATTCGCCTAGCAGATATCGCTGCGGAAGTAAACCTCTCAGTGTCCTATTTCTCCAATCTGTTTGAAGAAAAGACAGGCTCCTCTCCTCTTCGATATCTTACCTATCTCAGAATACAGGAAGCCTGTCACTACCTGGATTTTACTAACCTAAAAATTAACCAAATAAGTCCCTTGGTAGGCTATGAGGATTCTCTTTATTTCTCCCGGTTATTTACTAAGACGATGGGGATGTCTCCATCAGCTTATAAAGAAAAGAAAAAAGGTTAAGACTTACACCATCTACCAACAGTCGGTCCGGAAAGGGGCAACCGGGAGCCCGTTCTCTCCGTACAAATTACAATCCGGATTATCTGCCCAGCCATAACGTGCAGCAAGAGGGGCAGGAACTTCAGTAGAAGAAAGTATAATTTTTCCATCATGGACCATAGCCTCTGCCGGATAAAATACACGGTCCGGCCCTGCAATGGTAAAGCCTTTTAAAGTTGTACCTTTAATCTGAAATCCATCTTGCTTTTGTCCGAAATCCAATTCCATCTTGTTCCCCTTAATTATATAATTTTGGAATACAGGAGCCGAACTTGAAACATTTTTTCCATAACTACCGGCCAGGGCAACCAAAGCTAAGCGGCGTCCCACCTCTTGCTTATTCTTAGGATGAATATCATCAGCCAAACCAATATCAATGGTCACGGCCATACCAACTTGGTCAAGTTTTAATGCTTTAGTTTGCGCTTCACGCAAAGCCGCCCATTCGGAATCCGGCTGTATTTTCTTGGATTCCATAAAATTAGCCAATTGTACAAAATAAAAGGGAAAATCACTCCGCCATTGTCGGCGCCAATCCGTAATGAGAGCAGGAAACAAATCTCCATATTGTTCTGAACGACCTACATTAGCTTCACCTTGATACCATATTACTCCTTTAATGGGAAAAGCAGTCCATGGTTTGACCATCGCATTGAACAGCACCGTAGGATAACTGGAGCTTTGAACAGGAGAAACCGGTGCAGGTGGAAATCCTGTTAAAGAAAGTCCGATACGATATTTCCAATCTCCAGCCAAACTGATCCGCTTTCCATCAGCTTCTACATAAAGGTCCTCCGCCTTGCCATGAATACCGCCTTCTCCACCAAAATCAGAAACACGAACAGCAAGAACCGCCTTACCAGCCTTCACTAGTTTTGCAGGAATGGTATAAGTACGCGGTGTCATATAGCCTGCCCCTCGGGCAATCTCCACCCCATTAAAATAAGTGATATCTTCATCATCAATCATTCCTAAATTTAGTTTTAACGGTTTACCAATCCATTCTGCTGGAATTTCAAAACTACGACGGAACCATACTACTCCATCAAAATTTTTCAATCCATTCTTTTCCCAGTAATCAGGAAGGCACATATCCCACCATTGTCCTTCTGACAAGTCCGGTGCAATCCAGCAAGGCTTATCTTCCTCCATTCCCTTATCTTCCTTAGAAAAAAGAGATTGCCACTCAGAGCGCTCTTGATTATAGGCCTTTTCCATACGAATAGGGTCAAAGTCCAATTGTTCCATCTTAGCCAACTCTTCACGAAAGCCCAGCACCTGTTTCAATGTTTCATAGCTGGTCCACGCTTCAGCAGGCGTTCCTCCCCACGTACAGTCAATCACACCCACAGGGACATTTAATTCTTTCCATAATGAACGGGCATAAAAATAAGCGAGTGAAGAGAATTCAGGAATTGTGGCGGAAGAACATTCCTGCCAACCTCCCATAGTAGACTCCATATCACTCAACGGAATTACTGAAGTATTCTTCTTCACTTGAAACAAACGGATAGAAGGATAATTCGCCTCCGTTATCTCCTGCTCATAATTCATGACTTTCCCCCAACCCGCAACAGGCATCTCCATATTAGACTGACCAGAACAAAACCATACCTCTCCCACCATTACATTTTTTAATTGCAATTTCTTACCATCCGTAAATGTCAACGTATAAGGCCCTCCTGCAGCAGGAGTAGGCACAGACAAACTCCAATAACCGTCCTTATTCACCTGAGTCACATACACTTCATTATTCCAGCCTGTAGTTACTTTTAAGATTTTACCCAATACCGCTTTACCATGAAAAGTAACCTCCGTATTTTGCTGAAGAACCATATTGTCCGTAAAGTAAGCGGGTAAGACCACCTTGGCGTAAGAATTTACATACGCCAAGAGAGAAACACATAAAAACAATATTTTATTTCCCATATTTACCAAATTCATTTGTTCCACTATTATATTCTTCTTTAATCATACATCATCGGAAGCTACACCAATCTGAATTTCAAATTCTCCAAGCTCCACCAACTCGCATCTTATTTATTATTATAAGGTGTTACCAACAATTTATAGGAACCACCTTGCAATAAAGCCTCATCAAAAGTAATACATATATCTTTGGTTTCACCCGGCATCAATGTGAAATAATTGTCATTCATAATAGCAGGAAGAATACGCTCTCCATCCGAGGTCCGAACAGCCTGAACATATACTGCAAACGCCACACCTTTTGCAGACTTTAGGTGAGCTATAGCTGCCCGAATCTCTGCCTGACCATTTTTACGCAACAATTTAGAAGAAACTTTCAATTCGGCTGCCGGCAAAGTATTCAAAGCCGTAAAGTCCAAACGGTCGTTGCCACGCCAATAATTGTTTTCAGAAACAACCTTTCCTGATTTATCTTTCAACGTCAGGCGGATAAAATGTACATCGCTCAAACCCTCACTAGGCTGTGTTCCACCCAATACATCAAAACTCCATAATGAATAACCAAACCACCAACCTAGTTCCGTCCCAAACATACGTACATAACGGGCATCAACTTCGGGGAAAGTAATTTCATCTATTCCTCCACGTCCTTCATCAGTTTTATATACTTCTTTCCAAGTCTCGGCGTCATCTGACACTTGAATCTTATATCCTTTACCAAAAGATGCCTCCCAATTCAAGCGAACCCCACCTACGGGTTGCACACTGCCCAGATCCACATAAAGCCATTCATTTTCCGCTTTTGCCGCTGCCCAACGGGTATCTTTTTTCCCATCCGTAGCATCTGAAGGCTGTCCATAAGTGGTACTTGAAGCAAAGGTCGGTTTATTTAATGACAGATTTTTACGCTCTTTATTGAAATCTATCGTAAAACATTGCACAGTAGAATTGCTAGGAGAGTTCACAATAGCTGATTTTGTATAAGCCTCCACAGACTTTCCATCCAGATTGTAAACTTTTACTTCAGCAGTCAAACCTTCCATATCACATGCTGTGGTATTAGCAATCTTCACACCGTCCGTCACAGGATTCCAAAGAATATGCACCGGTTCACAGGCTGATTTTGCTCCCCAAAAGGCTCCTGTCAAATCATAATAATAGTCATAAGTTTGCCAAACCATAGACGGATATGCCGACTGTCCCATCCAAGTCATGATACCTGATGCATCCTCCCACATACAATCCAGCCAACCCTCATACATAGCCTTATTAGATTCAATATTGACAAGCTGAGCCTTACGGCAATAATCTTCAATCCCTTCGGGCTTGCCAAAACCTTTGGTTATAGAAGCATCATAACGATCGGGAGCTGCATTAAAAGCATTTTGGCCAAAATAGTGCTTGTTCCACATTTCATCACGAGGCCACCAGTTCTCCTTGGGCATAAATTTCTTGAAGCTTTCAAAGGTAGGAACTACAGCTGTGCCAATTTCTGTACGAAATCCCCAGCCACGCGCCGGATCTCCTTCCAAGCCATCAGGATATTTAGTAAAATAAAAGCGAGGCTCAAATGCTCCCCACGGACCACTACCGGTCAAGCCCTGAGCATGGGAGTTTGCTTGAAAATAACGATCACCTCCATCAAAGGTCCTAATATTTTCCGCCATCCATCCTTCTAAAGGAGGCTGAGGATTAGATTCATTATCGCCACACCACACGGCTATACTAGGGTGATTACGCACACGTTTTATTTTCTCCATCATATTATTATTGAACACATTGAGGTCATAAGGCAAATTCGGATTAGAGTTTATCCAAAAATCATCCCATACCATAATGCCATATTTGTCACATGCCTCGTAGAATTCATCATCTGTAACAGAGCCGAGCCAATTACGTATCATATTAAAATTCATTTCCTTATGCAGGCGGACTTTGGTATCATATTCCTCGCCACGGCAACGAAGCATATATTCAGACATCCCCCAATTCGCTCCCTTAACAAATACCGGAATATCATTAATATAAATATGGAATGTATTGCCCTCTTTATCATAAGAATATTTCTTTATACCAAAAGAAACATCTTTCGTTTCCGAAACTCTTCCATCCACCATCACCTCAAACTTACAATGATAAAGATTGGGTTCTCCATACCCATTTGGCCACCACAGACGCGGCTGGTCTATACACAGTTGTGGAAAATAGCGTTTGTCAAACTTCACCTGTTCAGTAGTATGGGCATTCACGTCTAATTCTTTTTGAAAAACAATGTTTCCTGGGGTAATTGTTCCGCGCACCAATACCTTCGTCTTTTCTACCGAATTATTCTTGACATCAAGCGCCACACTCAAATCCGCTCTGGCACGGGTAGGTAAATTAGTACGTATCCAAGGATCAATTAAAGTAGCTGTTCCCGTATTAGTAAGAAATACCTTATCGGTTATACCACTATTCAACCCCGGCACATAAGGCATCCAATCCCATCCGCCACTAGACAAATAGGTTGGACTGCCCTGATTAGCCAATGGAGTATCAGGCATATGAACAAGTACAGCCAATACATTTTCTTTATCACGATTTACTATTGAAGTAACATTAAAATGTCCACGATGCATAAACCCATCCAGTTTACCTAATAATGTTCCATTCAGATAGACTTCCGCACGACGGTTTACCCCATTAAAATTGGCATTAATATACGATCTTACACCAAATAAATCTTGATAACTTTTAGTTATAAACGCTATAATTATTTTGGTGCTAA
>ENA-ORLW01000510-ORLW01000510.1-human-gut-metagenome-genome-assembly--contig:-NODE-510-length-54965-cov-20.712014_pt1 | contig 54965 bp, 40 predicted proteins | sample MGYA00243017_ERZ508829 | MGnify/ENA primary metagenome ERZ508829 (study PRJEB26277, sample SAMN04329776) | human gut metagenome | biome: human-associated habitat | host: Homo sapiens | place: USA...
CCGCTACGCGGTTCTATTTCAATGCCATAAGTGTATGTTTGCGGGCCCTTTCGCGGCTTGCGAGCTGGAAGCTCGCCCTCCTTGGCCGCCGGACCGTGTGCCTGCTCCAAACCGTCTAGCCATAAAAGTTACCTTCGCCTGCCCGCGGGGATTTCAAATCCCCGCTCCATACGCCGACGCAAACCGCTGGAAAAGAACCTCTACGGGGTTCTCTTACAATGGTTTAGGCGTCCGGCATTCCCTTCGGGATGGGCGAGGGCTGAAGCCCTCGGTCCATACGCTCGCGGACCCTTTCGCGGCTTGTGACCTTATGCAAATAGGCCCGGGGAAGGGTTTCCTCGGGCCTTTTTGTCGGAGTGGGGCTTACTCTATGGTGAGTGTGTAGGGATATGCGGTCAGGTCGAGTTTGATTGTGATTTTGCCGGTTTTGGGCGCCTTGAAATTGGGGCCGTCCCACCACATTTCGCCCGAGCCAAGGCTGCTGCCGACCACGGCCTGACCTCCGGAGAGGTTGCCGCCGAAGTTGATGCCGTTCCAGGCGCCATTGGCGCGGATTTTGAATTCTTCGCCTTGCTTGACCGACATCTCCACCGTGTAGACGAGGCCGTCGGCAGAGGGAGCCATGGCGATGTCGCTGCTCCAGCCGGTCATTGCGCCGCATACTCCGAGGGTTTCGATTTTCACGGGGTCCTGATATGAGAAAGCGTTCATATCGCAGCTCACGAAGGTGAGTGCGGGCGTGGTGTTGCCTGTCTGAATGGCAGGTCCGTCGATTTTGAGCTTGTTGTTCGAGCCGCCGTAGTGCACGGTGCCGTCGCTCGTTTGGCCACAGAGAGTGAATTCCGAGCCGAGTTTGACGATGCCGCGGTAGACGGCCAAATCGGCGTCAGGGCCGAGCGCCACAGAGGCGTCCTGAGCATCGCCCGATATCGTTGTCTGGCAGTAGAGGAAGGGCACTTTGGGATTTACATTGCCTGTCGAACCGGAAGCGCCTTTAACCTTCACGGCGCGGATGGGGAGGCCGACGTAGCGGTTGTTGACGCCCCAGTTCACCCGGCGAGGTTCTACGCCCAGAGTATACGAGGCGACGATAGAATTTTTTTCGCATGTCGAAGTCCAGAACATGCCGTACTCGCCGTCGCCCTCTTCCTGGCCCTGAAAGCTTTGTCCTAAAGCCGGGAGGAAGAGCTGCGCGCCGTTGGGCCCCGTCAGCAGTTGACCGTTGACGCCGTCGACGGTGGTCCAAACCGCAGAGCAGTTCTCTCTCAGTTCGGTGACTTCATCGCGCGTGGGCATGCGCCAGCTTTCGCCGAGGGTCGCCGTTGCGGCGTCGTAGCGGGCGGTGAGGTTGCCCTGGGCGTCGATGGCGCCACGCGATTTGAGCTGCGAGAAGCTCTGCTCGTAGAGGTCGCCGCCGATGGGGAAGGAGGTCTTGGGGCGCGTTTCGCCCCAGCTGTAGCGCCCGCCGAGCTGAGTCGAGGTCTGGGCGCCGAGGCTGCAGAGTGCCCAGTCGACCGAAAGACCGAGGTCCACGACTCGCGGGTCGATTTCGGAGGTGGAGACCTTGGTCACATCGTTGATGGAGAATGAGGTTGAGCCATCGGTGGTGACAACGTTCATAGTTTCGCCATCCATGGTGATTTTAACGATGGACTGAACGGAAAATTCTCTCATGTCGCCGTTGGAGGCCTGTACGTAGATGGTTTCGCCCTGCGCAAACACCGAAGCCGCGGCGCAAGCCATCACTATTGAAAGAAATGTGGATTTCATGAGCGCGGATCAGTTTTTTACGAATTTGATTGATTTATTAGCCGACACTGCGATGTAGATTCCTCTGCAGAGGCCGGCGACCGACAGCTCGCATCCTTCGGTGGAGGCTGCGCAGCGCCCGGCGAGATCGTAGACGGCAATACCGTCGGCGGTCGACGCTATGGAAGCCGTCGCAGGGTTGAACCTGAAGTGCACGGAGGTCTCGGAGGCCTCCGTCAGGCCGCTGTTGTCTCTGTTGGTAAAGTACCAGCCGCCGATGGTGTCAAAGGCCCATTCGTCGGCGCCTCCGTTGTAGCTGAGGCAGACGGTGAGGGTGTTGTCGGCAGAATTGCCGAAAGTAATTTCGGGATTGTCGGCCAGACTGACCTCAATATTTCCGGAAGAAGTCTGTACAACCAGACTTTTCTCCCGGGGCGAGTCGGCAAAGGCGGCGATTGAGGGAATGGCGATCAGCGCCAGTATCCCCAACCTTAGAAATTTCTTCATGACGTAGAAGATTGAAAGATTGAAAGTTGTTGAAATGTATAGTAAGAGATATAATCTATCTTGCTTTGATGTTCACGTCGCGTATGGGAGCGAAATACCAGCCTTCCATCGAAGAGTCGTATGTGGAGAGCGAGTCGACGTGGCCGGTGCTGCTGTCGATGCGCATGGCGTAGAGCCGGGCCTGCGTCCCGTCGTGGGTGGCGCACATAAGCAGAGGGGTGCTGTCGTGGGTGCTGATGTTGGGCGAGTCGAGTAGCTTGAGCATGGTGATTTCACCTTCGAAGCTCACCGGAGTGCCGTCCGACATCACCAGACAGCGGGGCGCCGAAATGCCGGTTGTGCCGTCAAGCCCGAAATTGTAGACCCCGCTGCGGCTCGCGTAGTAGCACATGTTCGGTGTGGCTCCGAAGTCGAAGGCTACCGGATTGTCGATGTTGGGGAAGTTGCTCAGGCCGGTGATGAAGCGAGGTATGTCGGCGTTGCCCGATTCGCCCCCTGTGTTGTTCTGCGGCGAGAGAAGCACCATGAAGTATTGGTCGGGGAAGCGGCTGTTGGTCGGCAGACCTTTGAGCACGGCGGCAACGTCGAGGTTACTGTTGGTGCACATAGTAATCAGTTCGGCCTCCATATCGCCGGGGTTGAAAGCCACGGCATCGTCCTTGGTGTCCAGCAGGTTGATCCGCATCGAGCCGGGCAGGAACTGGGTCACGCCGACGAAGCCCTTCTGCGGCTTGCCGTTCACGCTGTTGCAGTACATCAGGTATAGGATTCGCGAATAGTGGACGTCGCAGAAAAAGGGGTCGAAGGTAAAGGCGTTGCCGTCCATGGCAATGTCCTGGCTGAAGGGGAAGGGAAAGAGAAATTGCGTTTGGTGAGCCGGGTCGAAGGTGTAGAACCGACCGTCGTTGAAGCCCACGCAGTACATGCTGTTCTTGGCGATGAAGAGCTTGCCCAAGTCGGTAAGATTGCGGTTGGCGTCGCAGTCGTAGAACATATCGCGCCAGGTGCGGTAATGGCTGAAGTCGTTGTAGTGGGCGATTTCAACCGTTTGGTCGGTGTTGATATAGATATGGGAGTTTTCCGGCACATCGCCGTAGATGATGTGAGTGATACACTGGAGAATCATCGTTCCTTTTCCCTTGATTTTACGGCCGCCGTTGGCCGCCGAATAGTAGTCGGGCACTACGGTCGACGTTTCCGGGAAGGCGATGTCGGCCGGTGTGAATTCCGGAGCCGACAGCACGCCGACGTCGCTTTCGTTTTCGTCGCCGTGGAGTATCATAAGGCCATTGATGCCCGTCACTGTCAGAGTGACCGTATTCGAATAGAATCGACGCCCCGTACTGGTCTGCACTGCCATCACTCGCATAGGCAGCGGGGTGTTCACATCTGTGATGTTGTCCGAAAGGCGGCATGTGTAGCGTATATTCAGCCCTTGGTCGGCATCGTCGACCAGCGAAGTGAATGTAGGGCGCCCCGCGCTGTTTGTCAGCGCGCCCTGCACCTCCCAGTAGTATTTGAGGTCGCTTTGGTCGATGTCGGTACGTACCGAAGCCGTCAGCTCGAGGGTTTGGCCGATGGCGCCGCCGTAGGCCTCTTTGGGAATGGTGATTTTCACCTCAGGCATGAGGGTATCGAAATCGTTGCCTCCGGTTTTGTCGGTGCAAGCGGCGTCGGCCAGTGCCGCCAGGAGTATGAATAGTAATTTAATTATTTTCATTGTGTGCAGCAAACTCTTGAATATTAATGGCATCCACGGCGGAAGCGTGGCGCCAGACCCGCGCGGTCGCCCACGGCGGTGTAGTCGGCCGGGTAGACGATATTGTTGTTTTTAACGTAGGTGTTTAGCATCGTCCTGGCATAGTAAATATTGATGTTGGAGCTTTCGCGGAAGGAAGGAGAGCCCTTGCGGGGGTCGTCGTAGTTTCCGAACACGGCATAGTAAATCTGCAGCTTGAAGTCGTTGTAGAGCCCCAGATCACCATCTTCGCACGCCTCGTTCCACCATTCCGGGCGGGGCACGCCGTTGTAGAGGCACAGCCGGGTCGAGATGCTGTCGGGGAGGCCCGGTTTGAAATCGGCCGACTCTACTATGGCAAATTCTATGGTGTCGCGCACGGAGTAGAGGTGTGTGCCGTTGTAGACCCTCACGTACATATTGCCTTGCAACTTGCCTCGTTCGAGCACGACGGGGCGCTGCAGTTCATAGTGCGTTCGCGGGTCGGACGGCTCCTTGACCACGGCCACTTCCACAAAGCGGTCGCGGTCGGCGGCCGCTGCCGCCACCGTGAAGGGGATAACGGCCACGGCGCTTTCCTGCGACGACAGTCCGTCGTTTCCCACAAAGGAGAAATCAGTCTTGCCGGTGAGATACCAGGCCGTGTCGTAGCCGCTCCAGGCATCGATTTCGTCCTTGGAGCAGGAGGTCGTCATGGTCAGCAGGGCTGCTGCGGAAACCGCCAGGGCGGCTTGGATATGCTTTGGTCGAATCATGGTGCGTGGTGTTGGGTTCAGTTGCCGTTGGCCCCGTAAGTAGTTTCTTCGTCGGGAATTTCAAGAATGTAGACCGAGGGCGATACGGTCATCTCCGGAGCGTTGGAGTATAGACCGAACACGTTGAAAATCTGAGTAGGAATATTGAGCCGCTTGTTGAAGTAGAAGAGTTGGCCTTCGGCGATAAACTCCTTGCGGTATTCCCGCTCAATCTGCTCGGCGATGTTGTCCGAGCCGTAGGCCACGGCGCCGAGGCCGCGGTTGTTGCGCACGGTCTGAAGATATTGGGCGCTCGTGGTCGGGTCGGGCTCACATTCGGCCGCGATGTAGTACATTTCGGGCAGTTTGATCAGCGGCAGCCGGTGAGCCGCCCACGGCGAGTAGTTCATAACGTCGGGATCTTCGTAGTATTTAGTCGAAACCGAAACCACAGTGCTTCCGAAGTAAGTATACGACGAGCGCTGGTACTGGTAGCGGTAGTCGAGCACGCGGGTGCGCACCTCGAAGCAGTTTGTGTTGATGCCCACCAGATTGCCCTGCGTACCCTCGAAAGTGTTGCGTCCGGCGTACATATATCCGTCGATGCGGTCCTGAAGGTCGCGGATGTTCAACGCAAAGATATGCTCGGTGGAGAAGGTACGGTCGCGCTCGGAATTGTCGGTGGCGACTATGTTGCTCACAAGCCGCGGGTCCACCCACCGAAAGCGGTCGGAGGCCGCGATGACCTCTTTGGCGGCGCCCAGAGCGTTGACCTTGTCGCCCATCCAGAGGTATACGCGGGCCAGAGTTGCCACGGCGGCATAGTAGTTGAAGTGGAAGCGGCGGTTGTGCCATGCGCGTATGTCGTACTGTGTACGTTTGGAAACATCGCCGGTGAGCTCGCCGCAGACGTATGGTGTGGGCGTCTGGTCGAGATACATCGGGTCGTGGACCAGCAAATCGCGGGCTTGCTTGAGCTCTTCGACGACGGTGTTGCAACATTCCTCTACCGTCAGCCTCGGATAGACGTCGGAGGTAAGCGAAGCTACGTAGGGAATGGCCACATAGTCCTTGTCGACCGCATAAGCTGCCCCGAAGAGCCGCAGAAGGTCGAAGTGGAGGAAGGCGCGCAGGCCGATGGCCTCTCCTTTGAATATTTCATAGTCGTTGCCTGCGAAAACATCCTGCTTGGAGTCGATGCTTTCGAGGATGGCGTTCAGGTTGGCGATGGCGTTGTATGTTTTGTTCCATATGGGGGTCACCGTGTTGTCGCGCAGCGTGGAGCTGAAGCCGTCGGCTCGGCTGTGGAAGCGGAATTTGGCGATGTCGCCGCCGTCGCTGCCGGCGTAGGCGGCCCCTCCGCCCATAAGCTCTACCATATACCAGGTCATGTTCTTGCCGTAGAGCTCGTCGGAGCTCATCAGAGAGTAGACTCCGGCCATTGCGTCGGCATATCCGGCCTCGTCGGAGAAAAGCTTGTCGCGGTCGGTTTCTGTCGAGGGCTGCACGTCCAGAAAGTCGTTGCATCCCGTCGCCGCAAGCATCGGCAGCATTGCGGCCGCTATCTTTATATATTTGGAGATATTCATGGCTTACAGAGAGTTATCGGTTTAGAAAGTGGCGCTAAGCCCAATGCTGAAACTGCGCGCGAAGGGGTAGCTGATGCCTCGCTCGACCTTTACGGACGAAAGGCGCGCAATCTCGTTGGCATAGAACGACACTCTGAGGCGCTCCATGCGGAGCGTTTTGAGAAACTTGGCGTTGTTGAAGTCGTAGCTCACATTTATGGAGCTGATGTATAGCTCGTTGTCGCTCTGCACAAAGCGCGAGGTCGGTCGAGTGATGTTGGCGTACTGCGTGGGCGCGGTCTGCATGTCGACGTATTTATAGGGCGACACATCGCCGGGCTGCACCCAAGAGTCGCCGACGCGCTTGTCGAGGTTGCCGAAGCCGTTGATGTTCTCTACGCGGTCGATGAGGGTGGTGTTGTAGATGTCGCCGCCGAAGCGGTAAGACGCAATGAGGTTGAATGTTATGCCCTTCCAGCCGGCGCTCACTCCGAATGTGCCCCGCAGCTTGGGTGTGGTGTCGCCGATAACGACTTGGTCGTCGCTGTTCCAGTCGAAAGTAACGTCGCCGTTCTTGTCGAGAAACATCTCCCGGCCCGTATTGGGGTCGATGCCCAGCGAGCGCACGCCCCAGATGGCATTCATCGAGCAACCCTCGTAGTATTTCGTGGCCGGGCGGGTCGTCTGGAGTCGGTAGTTCTCCATTTCGGCGGTGGTGGCGTTTTGGTTCGTGCCCGGTATGGTTTGGTTGAAGTTCTTGTCGGCGTCTTCGTTGTTCTTCTTGAAGATGTCGTTTATTTTGGTGATTTTGTTGGAGTTATGGAAAGCCGAAGCGGTCAGGGTCACCCATGCTCTCTGCGAATTGTCGCGCCAGGGCGTAACTCCGACTGTAAATTCGAAGCCGTTGTTTCGGATTTGGCCGATATTGTCCTTATAGGTGGTGAAACCGGCCGATGGCGGCAAAGTTATGTCGGTGAGCATATTGTCGGTGTTCTGCCAGAAGTAGTCGAAGCAGGTGGTCAGGAAAGTTCCCAGAGCGAGGTCGAAGCCTATGTTCTTGTCGTAGACCTTCTGCCACTGCAAGCCGTTGTTGGGCAGCCCGATGATGGTGGCTCCAAGCCGCCCGTCATAGATCACGTTGCCGTAGGAATATGTGGCGCGGGCCTGATAGGGATTGAAATTCTGGGTGCCGGTATATCCCGCCGACCCTCTGATTTTGAGTCGCTGCACGATGTGTGCCGAGCGCATCCAAGGCTCGTTCTGCACGTTCCAGCCCAGCCCGACCGACCAGAATCCGCCCCAGTGGTTGTTGCTGCCGTAGACGCTCGAGCCGGTGGCCCGATAAGAGGCGTCGATGAGATAGCGGGAGTCGAAGGCATAGTTCACAACGCCGATGATGCCGATTTCGCGCTGCTTGTAGTCTGAGCCGGCCGGATGCGAGTTCTGCTCGTAGTAGGTACCCATGGAGATGTCGTTCATCTTGTCGTTGCCGAAACCCTCGGCAACGACTGTTGTCGAGCTTGTGTGGCTCATCTGCAGGTTATACGTGGCGTTGGCGAAGAAACCATGCTTGCCGAGCTGACGGTTGAAGTTGATGCCGGCCTTGGCGCTGAAGTCGTTGGCCACGCCGGTGGTCTTGGTGTAGCGGCCCTTGCGGTCGGCCATACCATTGTTGTTGTACTCGGCGAAGGTGGTGTGGCTCGCCGGAAGGAAGAGGTCCGAACCCAAATCCTGCCGCATGTACGACAGGCTCGCCGTAGCGCGGAAATCTTTGCTGATGGTCCAGTCGAGCTCGAAGTTCTCTGTAAAGGACCCGTAGTGGTCCTCGTCGATGACGTTGAGTGTGGCGTTGTAGAGCGGATTGTAGACCGGGTAGTACTCCGAGGCACACTGGTAGCCCAGTATTTGCTTGAGGTCGCCGTAGGCGTTGTACGGCGCGAAGTAAGGCTCAAGCCCGACGTATTGGTCAAAAGTGCCGAATGGCGAGTTTTTGCCTTTGTTGTAGACGTAGTCTATCTGGTTGCGGAAAGCCAGACTTTTGTACTTGTACGACAGGGTGGAGTAGATATTGAAGGTTTGGCGCGACGAACCTTTCATCACGCCGGCAACGTCGTTGTACGACGCGCCGAGCAAGTAGCGGATTTTGTCGTCGCCGCCCTCGAACATAAGCGAATGTTTCTGGCCTATGCCGGTGCGCGTCGGAATCTTCAGCCAGTAGGTGTCGACTCCGGAGGCGATGGCGTCGTAGACGCTCTTATAGAGGTTGTCGGCTTGCTGGGCCCCGTAGACGGCCTGCTTTTCGTATTTGTGGTGGGCTATTTCCCATGCGAATTTCTCGGAGGCGTTCATAAGGTCGTAGCTGCTCAGGTCGGGAGCCTGGATGTTGAGTTCGCCGGTGTAGGTAACCCGCAGCTCACCGCTCTTGGGCCGCACGGTTTCGATGACCACAACACCGTTGCCGGCCTTCGAGCCGTAGATTGCCTTTGCGGCGGCATCCTTGAGCAGGGTGACGCTCTGAATACGGTTCATATCCAGGTCGAAAACTTTCTCGACCGGCGCCTCAAAGCCGTCGAGGATGAAAAGGGGTTGGTTGGCGTTGCCGTCGTAGTCGCCCTGGATGTTGAACGACGTTTCGCCGCGCATCTGCAGGTTGGGCATAGCATTGGGGTTGGAGCCCAGCATAAGGTTGTCGCCGAAGCTGAACGACGGGTCGAGGTTCGACAGACTTTTGAGCACATTCTGCGTGCCTACCGACTGCAACTCCTCGTGGTTGAAACTCGAAACAGACCCCGTGAAGCTCGATGCACTGCGGTTGAACATACCCGTCACCACAACCCCCTTAAGTTGCTCGGTGTTGGGGTACATTGTTATGCGGTACTCCGATTTGTCGGCCTTCAGGCGCAGGGTTTGGTCGTTCATTCCCAAGTATTTGAAGAGCAGCTCGGTGCAGCCGGCAGGTGCGGTGACGCTGAAATTGCCGTCGATGTCGGTGATTCCGAGATCTTTGGCCCGGTCGGCGTCGGCGACGACAACACCCACCAGGGGTTCGCCTTCGTCGTCGACGACGGTGCCTCCGATGACTCTGCTTTGCGCCTCGGCGTGGGCCGTTGAGCCCGCAAGGGCCACCAGGCTCGCAAGAAGGAGTAGTTTAAGATGTAGAAATATGACAGTATGTGCTTTCATCAAATCAACTTAGTCGGTTTTGTGTGCGTTCATCGGTGGTCGTTCATGCTCTCGCGATATTCGGTAGGCGTTACTCCGAAGTGTTTCTTGAATACGGTAGTCATCTGCTCGCGCGACGAAAAGCCCGTCATGGCCGCTATCTCGGTCAGCGAGTATTTGTTTTCTTTCAGATAGTCGATGGCGCGGTTGAGTTTGTAGGTCTTGAACAGGCTGCCCGGTGTGGTCCCGCTCAAGCTCTTGATTTTGTAGTAAAGCTTGGTGCGCGAGATGCAGAGTATCTCGGAAAGCCTCACAATGTCGAGTTCGGGATTGGAGATTTCGTTCTCCATAACCTTGTAGAGCTCGTCCATGAATTTTCGGTCGAGCTCGGAGATGTCGTCCTGTATTTCTTTGGTGGAGGTGGCGTTGCGCAGATGAGCAACAATTCTCTGTCGGTTTTCCAGAGTTGACTTCACCAGAGCGAGTATATAGTCCGGGTTGAAGGGTTTGGTGACGTAGGCGTCGGCGCCCACGCCCAACCCCGAAACCTGGTCTTCGACTCGCGTCTTGGCCGTTACGAGTATCACAGGGATGTGACAGAGCATATTGTCGCGGCGTATCTTGCGGCAAAGGTCGTAGCCGCTCTCGCCGGGCATGGCCACATCGCTGAGAATGAGGTCCGGATGGCTCTTGATGGCCTCACGTATCGCCGACGAGGCATCGAAGCAGGTTATCACGCTGTAGTGCGGCTCGAAGAGTGTGCGGAGGTAGCGAACAATATCGATGTCGTCGTCGACAATGAGTACCACCGGTTTGTCTGGCGTTGCCGGCGCCGTGGCGCCGTTTTCTTTGGCTCCGCTCCGGGAGAGGTCGGCATCTACTGCGGCCGTTGCCTCGGCCTCGGTTTCCAAGGCAAGCTCGGCGGCGGTGTAGGCTGTCTCGTCGGCGGGTATCAGCAAGGTGAACACGGTAGTGCCCTCGGTGAGTTCGTTGGAGGCGAAGAGTATGCCGTGGTGCAGAGTGGCCAGCGAGCGCGCGAAGTATAGCCCGATTCCCGACCCGTGGTTGTAGATGCCGTTGTTGGAGCCGTCGAGCTGGTAGAAACGCTCGAAGATTTTCTCAAGTTTGTCGTCGGGAACCGGGACGCCCGAATTGTCGACGCTGATTCGAAGGTAGTTTGCGTCGCGCAGGAGGCCTCGGTGGGCCTCCGGTGTCAGAGAGAGTGCGTCGGCGTGCGTCATCTTCTCGAGCGCCACCCGGATGGTGCCTCCGGCGGGCGCGAACCGCATTGCGTTGGAGAGCAGGTTGACGACGATGGTCTCGACTTTGTCGCGGTCGAAGGCGGCGACCATTTCGCGGCCGAAGCCTTCGGCGACGAACTCTATTCTCTTCTCGCGAGCGTTGAGCCGGTAGATACCGATGAGAGCCTCCAGCGTACCGGCGATGTCGCCCACGCCGATTTCGAGGTGAAGGGTGCCGTTTTCGAGCTTGTGGAAGTCGAGCATGCGGTTGACCAGCTTGAGCATGCGCCCGATGCTGCCGTCGACGATTTCGAGGAGCCGGCGGTTGTCGGCGCTCAGGTCGTCTTTCTTCAGCAGTTGTCCTACCGGGCCGGCTATCATCGAAAGCGGGGTGCGGAACTCGTGCGACACATTGACGAAGTAGTTCATGTTCATCTCGTTGCGCCGTTCCTCCGACTGCTTCTCGGCCAGGGCAGCACGGGCCGACTCTTTCTGCCGGATGAACTTGCTTCGCGCGCGGACTACTATTGCTATGATGCCAATGGCGGTGGCGATGTAGAGCAGCCATGCCCACCACGACAGCCACGGCGCCGGCCGAATGTCGACAGCAATGGCGATTTCTTCGCTCTCGGCGCCGGTGTCGGCGTCGACCGTTTTCACGCGCAGCGAGTAGGTTCCGGCGGCCACGTTGGCGTACGATGCTTCGCTGACCTCCCCGGTGGACACCCAGTAGTTGTCGTAGCCCTCGAGCTTGTGATAGTAGACGGGTCGTACTTTGCTGTTGTAGCCCAACGAGGCAAAGGAGATGCTGAAACTGTTGGAGCGGTGGTCGAGATGCACGCAGGGTGTCTCGGTCAGGCCGCGCGATATTATTTCGGGATGTTCCGTCGGAGAGATGGTACTGTTGTGGATTTTCAGCGTCTCGAAGGCAAGAGGTGCCGGCGTAGACCGGAAAGGAAGATTGGGGTCGACCACGGTCAGCCCGTGCATGCCGCCGAAGACGAGATTGCCGTCGGGCATTTCGGCCACGGCATCAAGGTAGTACTGGTTGCCACCGGTGCCTCCGGCGGCGAAATACTTCGTCACGGCGCCGCTCGACGGTGTGTAGCGGTTCAGACCGTAGAGAGTCGAAATCCAAAGGTTGCCGTCCGTATCGTCGTGTACGGCCGTGATGTCGGGGCACGACAGCTTTCGCGCTATACTGTCGGGTACGGGCTCCCCGTCGGGCATTTTGCGGCGGTCCAGACGCATTATCTCTTCGCCGTCTACGGGGTGACGGGCGATGGCGCCGGACCGGAAGTCGTACATGTACAGGCCTTCGTTGCGGGTCGAAATGTAGAGGATGCCGTCCTCCATCAGCAGACCGGTGACGGGTTTGCCGCGGAAGGCTTTGGTCAGTCCTTTGTGGACATCGAAGCGGGTTTGGGTGGCATCGACGGTGGCAAAGCCGCGGTCTTCGAGCCCGAACCATATGTTGTTGTCGTCCGGAGCGCTGTAGATCACGTTGACGACGCCTTCGGGCTTGTCGAATGGGAAGTCGTCGGTGCCGGAGTCGGTGGCCTCCAGCGTTCGCGGATTGCAGTAAATCAGTTGGTGCTGCGTACTTAAGAGCACATTGCCGTCGGCCATCTCGCACACTGCCTTCAAATTCACGTCGGTGAGAGCGGGGAAGGCGCGGCGCAAGGCGCTGACATCGACGAAACGGGAAGACCCCATGTCGTACACCGAAAGGCCGTCGACGCCCAGCAGCCAAAGCTGGCGCGCGCCTCCCACGGGCCATACGCGAAACGCATTGCCAAGCCGCACTTTGGAGGCGGCCCGGAAGGTGCGGCTGTTGTAGACGGTCAGGGTGTCGGCCCAATAGGCCAGCAGGCGACCGCGGTTGTCGAGCCCGAGCCATTTCACAGGCCGGCGCAGCTCGGCGATGCTGTCGAGGCGTTCGCCCGCGGCGTCGTAATGGAATATGGTGCGTCCCTTGGCCACGAACACTCCGCTGTCCGGCGCCGCCACTATGGCCTCCACGACGCCTACGGGGTCGCCGTGGTAGTTAACAGCCCGGAAGCTGTCGTCGGAGTGCCGGCGCGACAGGCCGGTCGGTGTCGACACCCAAATTCGCCCCTTGAGGTCGCAGCAGAGAGCCTTGACGTAGTTGTCGCGGCTGCCGAGGTCAAAGTACTGAGTGAAATCCTGGCCGTTGTAGCGGTTCAGGCCGCGCGCCGTGCCAATCCAGACGTGGCCCGTGGTGTCCTTGGCAAAAGAGGTGACGTTGAGATTCGATATATCCGACGATACTGCAGGCAGCCCGACGGCAGCCACTCCTTCGGGAGTAGTGCCGCCGTCGTTTTCCGCTTTGCAACCCGTGCACGCAACGCACGCAATCGCAAGCATTATGTTCAACAGGAATCGCATCAGACCGTTGTTTCCGAGTGATTGGTTTTTTAATCTAAGGTTTGTTGACGAGGAAAAGAAAAAAGAGGAGAGAGGAGCATTTTTTAGATGTAAGTAAGTATGATAAGTATGAATGAATCCTGAGTTATCTTACAATTTTGGTTGCGCGGCCGTTTTTAACCATTATGTAGACGCCGGGTGCGCTTGCATCGGTAGGCTGGCCCTGAAGCGTGAAGTAAGAGGCTTCGGAAGCGTCCTCAACTGTGATGCCTTCAACGCCGTCGGAGGCGCTCTTGGTGATTATCAGCGTACGGTACACGACGTTGAACACCACATCTATCGGCTCCGTGGTGGTCGGGATGACGTAGTAGCCGTACTTGGTCTGAACCAGCTCCACTTCCTGCCCGTAGCCGATGTGAACGTCCATAGCCGGCGCGCCGAAGCTCTCCCCGGTGTCAACGTTTTTGATATTGACGCCCGGGTCGTAGACCGGAACTCCGTAGCGGTCGAGTATTTTGATGTTTTTAAGCGTGTACTCGACGCCGTCGTCGGTGCTCATCTTCCAGTCGGGAATACGAGCCTCAAACTCAGCCATGCTTTCGCCCTGCATAGGTTCGACAAAGTTGTTGGCCGTGTTACCGAAGTAATAGGCCTCGGCGCCTGTGGCCGGAAACGCGGCTGCAAGAAGGCAAGCTGCCATCGCTATTAAATATGCTGTCGTTTTCATGATGTATGTGATGAATTCTTGGTTTTTTCGATGAGTTTTTCCGGTGTCGGCGCCTTCCGCAGGCACCCCGTCTTGAATCGCTTTTATTGCCCTTTGGCGAAAGGTCCGCCCTCAAGAGCGAAATTTCGATGTGCAAAATTACCTAATATCTCTCGACTAAAAAACACTCCCAAAGCGTTTTGAACAAATCCCCCTGCTGTTTTGAACAAAAAAACGGCCTTCTCATCCCCTTAACAGCCGGCGGTATGCCCTCCCGCCATCAATTCGCTTGGACAGTGGTAAAAATTCCGGATATCGGGTCGCTGCTTGTTTACGCTCTGACAGAGGAGAATATTTGCAACGGTTGACCGAAATTACTATATTTGCATCGTCAATACACAAGGAGCGGGTCGGTATGCGTTCGTTCCGATGATTCCTGTTTTACCAAACTGATCTAATTGCCATGAGGATTTATCTATCCATTTTATTCACATTATTCTCACTGTGGTGTCTTGCGGCAGACGTGTTCGAATCCGATCGTGCGAGATGGTTGCGGATCGCCGAGGAATCAAAGCCGGAATTGCATTCTACTATAGTGAAACCGGAGTTTGTGGTATCTGCGCTCAACGATACCTCAGCCTTCCAGCATTGGCGCTACAGGACAATCGGCTCGCCCGACAGCCTGCTTTATGGCCAAAGTTTCAAGACCGTACGAGAGATTACCCTTGATTTCGGACGCCATATGGTAGGCTACTTCTCGTTTAAGGTCAAAACATTGAGCCGATGTCTGGACGCTCCTATACGGCTTAAATTCTTTTTCGGTGAGTTGCCTGCCGAAATCAATACCCCTCTTGATCCATGGCCCGGACAATTGAGCCGAGGGTGGATGCAGGACGAAATCGTAAATGTTCACCAGTCCGATACCCTTATCGAAATTCCACGGCGCCTTGCCTTCCGCTATCTGAAAATAGAGCTGCTCGGAGCTTCCGCCGACTACGATTTCGCTCTCGAAAATCTGCAGTGCAGGGCAGTGTCGTCGGCCGACCGGTCGGCCGCATCTCTTTTGCCGGGCTGTTCTCCCCGCATAGCCGCCATCAACGGCGTAGGCGAGGAAACCCTTCGCGAATGTATGCAGACAGTCTTTGAGGATGGTCCCAAAAGAGACCGCAGGCTGTGGGCCGGCGACCTCTATCTCCAGTCGTTGGCCAACCGATATAGTTTCCGCAATTTTGATTTGGTCAAAAGATGCCTTTATCTCTTCGCCGGCCTTTCGGATGGTGACGGAAATATCATTTCCAATATTTTCGAAACTCCCGTGCCTCACGAACAGACTATGTCGCACTGTTTGAGCTACAGCCTGCTGTGGAACGCTACCCTGTGCGAATACTTTGTTGATACCAACGATGTCCTCACCGTCTGCGATCTCTGGCCCGTAGCTCGGCGGCAGATTGAAGAAGCGCTCACTTATGTCGGCGACGATGGTATCTTCCGACGAGAATCGCGGCCCTCCTATGCGTGGACTTTTTTTGATTGGCGCGAGGGCCTCGATACCACAACCCCTATGCAGGGCGCTGTCATTTATGCAATAGACCAAACTTTGGAGTTGGCAAAACGGATCGGAAAGGTTCACGAAGTGTCCCATTGGGCTGCCATCTCCCGCCGAATGAAGAAGGCGGCCAAACGAAACCTCTTCGACTCAAAGCGCGGGCTCTTTGTCAGCGGGCCCGACCGTCAGATTTCAGCCTTGTCGCAAACTTGGATGATTAAAGCCGGTGTTGTGGCAGGTAGGGAAGCCCGAGTGGCAATAGAGAATGCTCTTGCAGACCCGACGGCTTTGCTGCCGGGCACTCCCTATGGAGCCCATTATTTGGTTGAGGCAATGATTTTGGCCGGTATGAACGCCAACGCTCGCCAATACCTCGAAAATTATTGGGGCGGTATGGTTGACAAGGGCGCAGACACTTTTTGGGAGTCGTACGACCCCAACGATGACTTCATATCGGCATATTCCTTCTTTCCGGTTAATTCAGCCTGCCATGCTTGGAGTTGTACACCGGTGTATTTCATCAACAAGTATCCTCAAATCTTCCAAACTGATTTGGACCAGTAATAAGGGCGACCTGGAATGCCGACGCCGCCCGTGAAGCCGGTCGTCGTCGTTTGGTTCGCCCCGGGAGGGCGCGCCCCTTCGAAACGGGCAAAAGAAAACCGGTTGATTCTTGCGAATCAACCGGCGTTGCTTTTGTTATTGTCGGGGTGACTAGACTCGAACTAGCGACCTCACGCCCCCCAGACGCGTACTCTAACCAACTGAGCTACACCCCGTCTTTCTCAAAAGCGATGCAAAGTTACGAGCTTTTTTTGGTTCCTCCAAATTTTTTGAGCATTATTTTTTCATCTTTTTGGGGTGCGTTTTCTCTGCGGCTGATTTTCAGCATTTTTGGCTGTAAACTTTTTTTACCCTTTTCGGGGCCTTCCGAGCCCACCGGCCCCCGAAGACCCCAAAATATCTTAAAAAAATTTTTTTAGCGTGCCTGAAAAAACTCGGGCCTTTCCGATTTTTGCTGAAAAAAATTACCAGCCACCTCCGAGAACACGGTAGAGGTTGACCATGGCGAGATGTTCGTCGCGCACGGCATTGTTGAGCCCGATCTGAGCGTCGTAGTAGCGGCGCTGGGCGTCGAGCACGTCGATGTAGGCGATGATGCCGCCGTTGTACTGCGCGAAAGCTAGAGTGGCGTATTTCTGAGCCGCTTCCAGCAAGTCTTGTCGGCGCTGGCGGGTGTCGCGGATCAGACGGAGTGCCGTGCGCGCATCGTCGACCTCGCGGAAGGCGTTCAGCACACTCTGCTCGTACTGCAGGCGGGCACGGTCGTAGGCCGCCACTGCGGCGCGGTGCTTGCGCTTGTTGCGCCCGAAGTCGAGGATGGTACCGGAAACCTGCCCCAGCACATAGCTGAAGGGCGAGCGGAAGAAGCCTTTGAGGTCGTCGTTCTCCAGACCGCCGGTAAGGCCGATGCGCAGACGTGGAAAGCGGTCGGCGTAGGCAACTCCGGCACCGGCGAGGGCAGCGCGGAGGTCAGCCTCGCTCTGAAGCAGGTCGGGGCGCCGCTGCAGAAGAGTGGAGGGCAGACCTACGGGCAGGTCGGCCTCTGCGGCCGATATAGTCGACATCTTGTTTCGCGCGAGCGTCTCGGCAGGGTAGCGTCCCAGCAGCAGCGTAAGGGCGTTCTGCATTGTGGCCACCTGGCGTTCCAGGCCCGGGATGAGGGCCGCGGTAGTGGTGTACTCCACCAGCGCCTGCTGGTAGACCGTTTCGGGCGTCAGGCCGCCTTCGAAGCGCAGGCGTGCCTTGTTGAGATTCTCCTCGCGGGTAAAGAGCGTGCGTCGGGCAATCTCCAGCTCGGTATCCAGGGCGATGAGCCGGAAGTATGCCGAGGCAACTTCGGCGACAACCGTCACCATCATGCCTCGCCGCTGGGCTTCCGAGGCCTGAAAGCGGGCCGCGCTTTGCTTGCGCGCCCAGCGCAGGCCACCCCACAGGTCGGCCTCCCAGGCCACGGTCACCTTGAGGTCGAACTCGGGGTCACTGGTGTGCTTGTCGCCGTGGTAGTCGTTTGTTTCGTTGTCGGCGGCCACCAAACCGCTCACGGTGGGCGCCATGTTGAGGCGCTCCACGCCGTAGAGCTGCCGCATCTCCTCGACGCGGGCCGCAGCGGCGAGCACGTCGCGGTTGTTGTGCAGAGCCTCGCCGATGTACTTCACCAGCAGCGAGTCGGAGTAGAATTTCCACCACTCCATGTCGGCCACCGTCAGCGAGTCGGCGGCATCGGTGCCTCGGAAAGTCGCCGGAAGGTTCAGCTCGGGCTTGGCGCAGTCCTTCACCCCGGAGCAGCTCCAGAGGGCGGCAGCAAGCACGAGGGCGGGAAGTATTTTGGCAAATGCTTTCATATCAGCTTATTTTTTGCGTGCACGGCTCAGACGGGCCTTGGCGCGGTCGATCATAACGAAGAAGAAAGGAACGAAGACAATACCCACGGTGATGGCCACGAGCATGCCGAAGAAGACGCCGGTGCCTATGTCGCGTCGGGCGGCTGAGCCGGGACCGGAGGCGAATACCAGGGGGAGCAGGCCCAGCATGAATGCCAGCGAGGTCATCACGATGGGGCGGAAGCGGAGCCGGGCCGCTGTGAGGGCGGCGTGGACGGCGTCGGCACCTTTTTCGACCTCCTCTTTGGCAAATTCGACAATGAGGATGGCGTTTTTGGCAACAAGACCCACAAGCATCACCAGACCGATCTGGAAGTAGATGTTGTTGTCGAGCCCGCAGAGCCAAATACCCAGGTAGGCTCCCACACCGGCAACCGGAAGCGAGAGAATGACCGCCAGAGGCACAGTCCAACTCTCGTAGAGCGCGGCCAGAAAGAGGAACACGAACACGAAGGCAAGCCCCAACACGACCATAGTGTTGCCGCTCTGATGCTTCTGCTGGTAGGAGAGACCGCTCCACTCGACGCCGATGTTTTCCGGCAACTTCTCGCGGACTATGCTCTCCAGGCGCTCCATGGCCTGGCCGGTGCTGTAGCCTGTGGCGGCTTCGCCGGTGACGGTGGCCGAGTTGAACATATTGAATCGCTGAACCGAGCCGGGGCCCGAGGTATAGTTGGTGGTGCCAAGGGCGCTAACGGGGACCATCGTGCCGTTCGAGCCGCGAACGAAGAAGAGATTGAGGTTCTCGCGGGAGGTGCGGAAGGGTGCGTCGGCCTGGATGTAGACGCGATATATGCGGTTGAACATATTGAAGTCGTTGACGTAGACGCTTCCAGTAAAGGCCTTGACGGTGGAGAATACGTCGCTTAGCGGAATACCCTGCAGTTGGGCCCGGTCGCGGTTCACGTCGAAGAAGAGCTGCGGAATCTCGCTCTGCAGCGAAACCGTCATACCCGAAATTTCCGGACAGTCGGCAGCCGCCACGCGGATAGTGTCGACTGCGCGCCGAAGGTCGTCGTAGGTGGCGTCGCCGCGCGCCTCCAGCACCATCTCGAAGCCGCCCGAAGTGCCCAGACCGGGCACGATAGCCGGCGTGAAGAAGTTGGCGCGGGCTTCGGGGTAGGTGGCAAACTCGGCCTCACAGCGTGCGCGCAGCTCGGCAAGAGAGTTGTTGCCGCGTTCGCCGGCAGGTTTGAGTATCACGGTCAGGGTGGAGTGGGCCTGGTTGGTGCCCGAGCGAGGACTCGAGCCGGTGACATTGAGCACGTGCTCCACGTCGGGGTCGGCCTCCAGAAAGGCCAGGGCGCGCTCGGTGACACGCCGCGTGCGCTCTATGGTGGCACCCTCGGGGAGTTCCAGCTCAACCGTGAAGTAACCCTGGTCCTCGGGGCTCATGAAGCTGGTCGGAAGGAGGGTGTTGGCAACGTAGATGAACACCAAGGCCACGCCGAAGGCCGCAAACATACGGGGCGGAAACTTCAAAGCAGCGCGGATGGCCTTTGAGTAGAAGCGGTTGCCCTTGGTGAGTCCATAGTTGATGAGGCGGAAGAATTTGGGCTTGCGGCGCTGCGAGGCCGGGCGCAGCAGCTTGGCGCACATCACCGGCGAGAGCGTTATGGCAACAACCGTGGAGATGATCACGCTCACGGCGATGGTGATGGTAAACTGGCGGTAGAGCTGGCCCGTGATGCCCGGCAGGAAGGACACCGGCACGAACACTGCGCAAAGCACCAGCGACATTGCCACCAGAGCACTCCCGAGGCCTTCCATGGCCCGGCGCGTTGCCTCCGGGGCTTCCACGCGGTCGCGCTCCATAATTCGGTCGACGTTCTCAACCACCACGATGGCATCGTCGACCACTATACCGATTGCCAGAATCAAACCGAGCAAGGTCAGCATGTTCAGCGAGAACCCGAAGATGAGCATCACCCCGAAGGTGCCGATCAGCGAGATAGGAACCGCGATGACCGGAATGAGGGTGGCGCGCCAGTTCTGCAGCGACAGGAACACTACCAGAATAACCAGCAGCAGCGCCTCGAAGAAGGTGCGGTAGACGTGGTGGATGCTCTCCTTAATATATGTGGTCATATCGAAGGGAATCTCGTACGACATTCCCTCTGGAAAATTGCGGCTTATTTCCTCCATAGTCTCCTTGACCTGGTCGGCAACGTCCATGGCGTTCGAGCCGGGCAGCATACCGATTTCGAGCACGGCGGCGTTGCCGCCGTTGATGCCCGACTCGGTGGAGTAGCTGCTGGCCTCGAGCGACACGCGGGCCACGTCGCGAAGACGAATCACCGAGCCGTTGGCCGAAGCGCGCAGCACGATGTCCTCAAATTCGCTCACCGACGACAGTCGGCCGCGGGCGATGATAGGCATAGTGATGTCGATGCCCTCTGCCGGAGCCTGCCCGAGCACGCCGGCGGCGCTCTCGCGGTTCTGGTCTTTAAGGGCGTTCTGAATGTCTTTCACCGTCAGTCCGAGGTCGGCGAGCTTGTCGGGCTGCAGGTGTATCTGCATGGCGTAGTAGCGGCTGCCGACCTGCCGGATGGAGCCCACGCCGGGCACGCGCCGAAGAAGGTCGAGAACATTCAGAGTGGCGTAGTTCGAGAGGTAGACCTCGTCGAATTTGGGGTCGTCGCTGAGTATGGTGATGGTCATCAGCTTGTTGGCTGTTTCCTTCTCCACGCTGATGCCGTTCTGCACAACCTCTGCCGGAAGGCGGCTTTCGGCCTTCTTGACGCGGTTCTGAATATCGACGGCGGCCAGTTCGGGGTCTACGTCGATATCGAAGGTAACCAATGCGGAAAAGCCGCCGGAGTTGGAGCTGGAACTGCTCATGTAGATCATGCCGGGAGTGCCGTTGAGCTCCTGCTCGATAGGGGTTGCCACGGCCTGGGTCACCGTCATGGCGTCGGCGCCGGGGTAGGAGGCCGTAACCTTTACCACCGGAGGCACGATGCGCGGATATTGGTCGACCGGAAGCATGGCCAGACCGATGCATCCCAGTATCACGATTACGATCGAGATTACTATGGAGAAGACCGGGTGGTCCAGGAAGAAATTCTTTTTAGCTTGCATAAGCTGTCCGGGTTTAAAGGGTCTGTACTTGGGGCGCCGGCGTGGTTGCGGTGGTATCGGCGGGTGCTTCTTCAGGGTTCACCTTCATGCCGTGGTGCAGCTTGTGGAAACCCTCGGTGACCAGCAGCTCGCCCGGCGCAAGGCCGCGCTCGACGATCACGTCGTTGCCATACTCCGGGCCCGTCTCAACGAATCGGCGCTCTACGATGCTGTCGGGGCGCACAACGTAGACGTAAGCTCCGCCGCGCTCTATTTCGAGAGCCTTGTTCGGCACGGTGACGGCATCTTCGACCACGTCCATCAGCACTTTTACGCGGGTGAACTCGCCCGGCAGCAGCACATGGTCGGGATTGGGCATTTCAGCTCGTACGCTGAAGGTGCCCGTGGTGGGGTCGACCTGCGGAGAGGCAAAGTCAACCAAGCCGCGAAGAGGGTAGGCGCTGCCGTCGGCAAGAGTGACGGTGACGTACGGATCCCACTGGCGACGCGAGTCGCGCTGCCCCAGGTTTATGTTGCGGTTTTTGCTGCGCAGATAGTCCAAAGCGGTCATGGAGAAGTCGACAAGCACGGTGTCGCTCTTCACCACGGTGGCCAGCAGGCTCTTGCCGTTGGGACCCACCAGGGTGCCGATGTCGGCCGAGCGCTCCGAGATATATCCGGAGATGGGACTCGTAACGGTGGTGTAGCTGAGGGTGAGGTCGGCCTGGGTAAGGTCGGCGGCGGCGACGAGGGCTTCTGCGCGGGCGTTCTCGCAGGCGGCTTCAGCGTTGTCGAGGTCGAGCTGCGAGGCGGCGTTCTGCTCGTAGAGCGGGCGGATGCGCGAGAGGTCGCGCTCGGCCTTGGTGGCGTTGGCGCGGGCCTTGTTGAGTTGTGCGCGGGCCTTTTCGGCGCGGGCGCGGTACACCTGCGGGTCGATGACAAAGAGCGTTTGGCCGCGGTTCACGTAAGTGCCCTCCTCGAAGAGGATGCGCTCCAGATAGCCCTCTACGCGGGCGCGAACTTCGACAAACTGCTGGGCGCGGATTCGCCCGACATACTCTCCGTAGATGTTGACATCGGCGGTCTGCACCGGCGTGACCTCCACAACGGGAAGGGCGGCCTGCGCGGGGCGCTTGCGGAAAATAAGCCATGCGCCCAAGGCAAGGGCGGCAAGGGCGACAACGCTGCCAACTATTATATATAGCCTGCGGCGGGATGCCGGTTTTTTGAAGGTGATGTTCTTTGTCATGTAGCGTAGTGTGATGAATATGAAATGTGACCGTTGGCAGCCTCGTGGTGGAGGCTACAATATGTTAACAACGTCGGGGCATACATTGTTTAAAGGGGGTCTTCCCCTCCGAGTGCGTCTTTGCTGATGCAAAGATACCCGTCGTGCCGGTGCCGGCAATGTATGTGCCAACGAGCGGCGCGAATGTGTCAACGGGCGTCATACCGACTGTGGCCGAAATGGCCTCAATCCCGTTTTTTTTAGCGCTCGATGTACGATTTTGTTTTTTCTTGCGTTAAATAATTGGTCCGGTCATAAAATTCCGCCCTCTCCCGGCACCGAACCCGCCTAAACTTTAAACACGTCCACTTCGTTTTGAGCAAACGCAGTAATAATCAAAATACGGAAGAAGCGCCGGTGCGAAACCCGCACCCCCTGAGGGTAAATCTCAGGGGGGTGGAGGTATATCCTTTCGACTGCAGGGAGGCCCTTATTGACTTTGCCGACTCCCGCAAAGGTATCCTCGTGGCCGTCAACGCCGAAAAAATAGCCAACGCCACCGATACCACCCGCGCCATAATCAACTCCAATATAGGATATTGCGATGGTGTAGGCGCCGTCATGGCCGCCCGGCAGAAAGGAGCCACGCCTCAGAAAATAGCAGGCTGCGAGCTTTGGCTCAGCATCGTGGAGCGCTTCCACGGCTCACGCTCTTTCTATATCATCGGCGCCACAGAGGCCGTAAATGCCGCCACAGTAGAGAAACTGCGCTCCATCTACCCCGACATAAATATAGTAGGGCGCCGCAATGGTTATCTTAAAACCGACGCCGAGCGGGCTGCTCTCATCGACGATGTGGCCGACAAGCGTCCCGACATTGTCTTCGTGGCCATGGGCTCTCCGACTCAGGAGTTGCTGATGAGCGACATGCAGAAACGCCATCATGCCATCTACCAAGGCCTTGGCGGAAGCTTCGACGTATTCACCGGCAACGTGCCCCGCGCGCCCAAATGGTGGCTCGACCACAATCTGGAGTTCGCATACCGCCTTCTGCGCCAGCCCAAGCGCTTCAAACGTAATCTGGTTTACTTTAAATTTGCCTGGTGGCTCCTGTGCCGCCGATTCTGAATATGAGCACTTCTCACAACGCCAACCAGCGTCCTATGGATGCCCCCCGCCGCATTATGCTGGTGTTCGGAACTCGCCCCGAAGCCATCAAGATGGCTCCACTGGTAAAAGCCCTTCAGCAATACCCCGAGCGGTTCCGGACCATAGTGGCCGTCACGGGCCAGCATCGCCAGATGCTCGACCAGGTGCTCAGTCTCTTCGAGATTGAGCCTGACTATGACCTCAATATCATGCAGCAGGGACAGGACCTCTACGACGTTACTTCGCGTGTGCTCATCGGCATGCGGAGCGTGCTCTCGATGGCCCGTCCGGACCTCGTGCTCGTCCACGGCGACACCTCCACCAGCACCTCGGCAGCCATGGCCGCCTTCTACGCCCAGATTCCCGTGGGCCACGTCGAGGCCGGACTGCGCACAGGCGACATCTACTCGCCCTGGCCCGAGGAAATGAACCGCCGTCTCACCGGCCGTCTGGCAACCTTCCACTTCTCGCCGACTCCGACCAGCCGCGCAAACCTTCTTGCCGAAGGCGTCGCGGCCGACGATATCGCCGTGACCGGAAACACCGTTATCGATGCCCTACATATGGTCACCAATCGTCTGGATTCCAATGCAGAGCTTTGCAGCAGTGTAGAGGACTCCCTTCTTGCCGCCGGCTACGACACATCCCGCCTCGCTCCCGAAACGGGCCGACGAATGGTGCTCATCACAGGCCACCGCCGCGAGAACTTCGGCGACGGTATGCTCAACGTATGCCAGGCAATCATGGATCTGGCCACGAAGTATCCCGACGTTGACTTTGTATACCCGATGCACATGAATCCGAACGTGCGCCGGCCTATCGCCGAGATGTTCGCCGACTCGACCCTCACCAACGTGTTCTTCGTCGAGCCTCTCGAATATCTGCCCTTCGTCTACATGATGAAGCGCGCATACCTGATAGTCACCGATAGCGGCGGCATACAGGAAGAAGCCCCCTCGCTGGGCAAGCCGGTGCTGGTGATGCGCGCCGTAACGGAGCGCCCCGAGGCCCTCGAGGCCGGAACAATACGCCTTGTCGGCACCGACCGCGACAAAATCGTCGGCGAGGCCTCCCGATTCCTCGACGACAGCGACTACTACGCCGCCAACAGCAGCATCGCCAACCCCTACGGCGACGGCCACGCCTGCGAGCGAATCATCGACTTCATCGGCCACCGACTGGCCTGACAGAAAAGGCCGGCCCCTTTTCCGCTGCAGGAATAAAAGTGATGTTTTTCGCCGATATTTTTCGCTGAAAATCCAAATATATCAGAAATTTGTTGTAACTTTGTAAGGTAGACAAAAACAAGATGATACTATGGCACGCCCAATAGCAGAAACTCCCATCCTTGTTGGAGAGGACGCTGCCCGTTTTGAACGGCTCAGACGTGAGGTCGACAATCTCACCAAGGAGCAACGTGCTGAGAACACACGCAAGCTTAAAGAGGCAGTCGCCAAGGCTGCAAACAAGATAACAATTTGTATCTGATGAAGCTTGTCAAACTGACTCCTCAACACGATATCGGATCAGCCGCTGGAGTCCGTGGCGTTTGCTTTCTGAACAACTTGAATTTGGAACGGATGGCGTCCCTTGTGGACGCCGATTTATCGTAGCCCCGTACGCCGGAGCCTCAAGCGGAGGCGTGCGGGGTGGAATGTCATTATAAATATTGGCGTTCGCAAGAACGCCGATTTGTCCTCGGCGAAAGAGCATTTGTCCCTATCATCAACCGACTCATTCTCTGTCATTCCTGTCCGGCCAAAATTCATCAAGTTCCTCTTCGAAAGATTTGTTTTTATGATGCGTTTTCTGGTTTTTGATGTATTGCCGGACCCTTTCGACAGACGATTCATCGACCGTATTTGCGTAATATCCTTCGGTCCAACCGTTCCATTGTGGAAAATGAGGGTTGACTGTCATAAATTTGCTTGATTCCGATTTAAGAATCTTAATGAAGTCGGCAACTGTGACGGTCGGAGGTAAATCACATAGAAAATGCACATGGTCGGGCATTCCGCCAATGCGGCGAACGAACGCTCTCCGTTTGACCGCGAAGTCCCAAAGCCATTTATACAGCTCTTTTTCGTGGTCTTCCACAATCGACGGAACTCGGCAATGCGTGCTGAAGACCATATGGTATATCAATTTGGTGTGACTCATGCGCAAAGATACGAATTTAAATTGGAAAGTCAGCTAAATCCATGGAAAACATTGTACTACGAGGATAAATCGGCGTCCTGGCGGACGCCCCAATCATAATGGACTTCGTCCCCGGCACGCCTCCGCAAGCTCCGGCGTACCGGGCTACGCTTAATCGGCGTCCTACCGGACGCAATATAGCCACTTATTCTTGACTGTGCCACGGACTTCAGCGGTTGAGCCAAGATTCTCTCCCCATTGACCAAGGAGGGACTGACTCGATTGATGTTCTTCGATATGATGGAGCTGGATTAACCGCCAAAACACGCGGACAAATGGGGTGATTGTGCGAAAAACTTGGGCCGCCGGTTGATTGTTACAATTATAAGTATTAATTTTGCACTGCCAAAATAGGACTTTCGAGCTCGGAAGCCCTTTTGGGCTTTTCCGCGCGTCCGCCCGCATTGTCCCGGCGGCACGTTGTCAACAGAAAAACATAAAACTTACATAACAACGATGAACGTAACGTACACCAAAAAAGGCAACCTCGAAGGAGTAATCACCGTTACTCTCGACAAGGCTGACTACGACGAAAAAGTAACCAAAGAACTCAAGGAAATCGGCAAAAACCACCAGATTCCCGGTTTCCGCAAAGGCCACGTAGAGCTCTCCACTCTCCGCAAGCGCTTCGGCAAGGAAACCAAATATCGTGTTGTCAACGATCTCGCTATCGAGCAGGTCTTCAAATACATCCAGGACAACAAACTCGACATCCTCGGCCGTCCGCTCCCCGCCGAAGGCCACGACTTCAACCTCGACGCTGAAGACGGCATCTCCTTCGCCTACGAAATCGGTCTGGCTCCCGAACTCGACCTCCACCTCGACAAAACCACCACACTGAACTACTACAACATCGCCGTGAGCGACGATATGATCAAAGAGCAGGTGGACCACATCCTCAAGCAGGCCGGCGAGCAGGTTCCCGCCCAGGAATATGCCGAGCGCGCTCTCGTCAAGGGTTCCATGCTCCAGCTCGATGCCGACGGCAACGTTGCACCCGAAGGTATTCAGGTTGAAAGCACCATCGTGGCTCCCTTCACCTTCAAAAACGAAGAACTCGCCGCCAAATTCAACGGAACCAAGGTAGGCGACAAGGTTGTATTCAACCCCTTCGACACCTGCGACGGCAACGAAGCCGAAGTCGCTTCCATGCTCCACATCGACCGCGACAAGGTAGAAAGCGCCCGCTCCAACTTTGAGCTCACCATCACCGAGTTCATCGTCCACAAAGTGGCTGAAGAGAACGAAGACCTCTACAAGAAAGTCTTCGGCGAGGACGTTGTCCACAACCACGAGGAATTCATTCAGAAGGTTACCGAGATGATCGAGCAGAGCCTGCAGCCCAACAGCCGCCAGCTCTTCGTGCGCAACACCGAGGACTACCTCATGGAAACCTACGGTGCCGGAATGGAACTGCCCGAAAACTTCCTCAAGCGCTTCATGATGTTCTCCGACAAGAACATCAACGACGAAAACGTGCAGGCCGCCTACAACGAAGCCGCTCCCGGCATCAAGTGGGAACTCATCGAGAACCGTGCCGCCGAAGCACTTCAGGTAAAGGTCGAGGAAGACGACGTGAAGGCTTTCGCCCGCATGTTCGCCATCAACCAGCTTCACCAGTACGGCATGGGCGCCATGGCCGACCAGATGGCCGACTACTACGCCGAGAACATCCTCAAGGACGAGAAGCAGCGCCGCCAGATTGCTCAGCAGGCCTTCACCGGCAAACTCTTCACCGCAATACACAACGCTGTGAACCTCAACGAGCAGACCGTAAGCCTCGACGAGTTCCGCACAATGGTGCAGCAGCTCAACAACGCTTCCGGCGCTGAGGTGGCCGCAGAAGAATAATAACCAAACACGACCGACATAGCAGGCGGCGCAGTTCGGCTCTTGGAGCCGGAGGCGCCGCTTGCCTTATGCAAAAATGGCAAAATGTTGAAAAATTTCCCGCCCGCATAATGCGGGTTATTCAAATTTTCCTTATTTTTGCACCGACATACTAACCAAAATAGAAATATGGAAAAGGAACTGGACTGGGCAACGTTGCCCTTCGGATACGTCAAGACCGACTACAACGTTCGTTGCTACTACCGCGACGGCAAGTGGGGGCCTATTGAAGTTTCTGATTCCGAGACCCTCAACATCCACATTGCCGCCACCGCTCTCCATTACGGCCAGGAAATCTTCGAAGGACTGAAGGCCTTCCGCGGCGTCGACGGCAAAATCCGCATCTTCCGCCTGGAAGAGAATGCCAAGCGTCTGCGCAAAAGTGCTGAAGGCCTGCTGATGGAACCCGTCCCCGAAGATATTTTCCGGGAAATGTGCATTCAGGCCGTCAAGCTCAACGAGCGTTTCATTCCTCCCTACGGCACCGGCGCAAGTCTCTATCTGCGCCCCCTCGAAATCGGCATGACAGCCCGAGTGGGCGTCAAGGAAGCCGACGAATACCTCTTTATGATTCTCGTCACGCCCGTGGGTCCGTATTTCAAAACCGGTTTCGGATGCACAAACATCTGCATCACCCGCCGGTACGACCGCGTGGCCCCGCTCGGCACCGGCCGCTTCAAATGCGGCGGCAACTATGCCGCTTCCCTGACCGCCGGTAAGATGGCCCACGACAAGGGTTACTCCGCCGTGCTCTATCTCGACCCTAAAGAGAAGAAATATCTCGACGAGTGCGGCCCGGCAAACTTCTACGCCATCAAAGACGGCAAATACATCACCCCGGCCAGCGACTCCATCCTTCCCTCAATCACCAATATGAGCCTGCAGACGCTCTGCGCCGACATGGGTATTCCCGTGGAGTGCCGGCATATAACGGTCGACGAGCTTGAATCCGTTTCCGAAGCCGCTGCTTGCGGTACTGCCGCCGTCTGCTCGCCTATAGGCGAAATCGACGACCTCGACACCGGCAAGAAGTACATCATCGCAAAGAACGGCAAGCCCGGCCCTGTCACAACCGAGTTCTACAACCGGCTCAACGCTATCCGTCTGGGCGAAGCCGAGGATACCCACGGCTGGAATACTATAGTGGAATGACTCCGGTAGATTGGAAAAAAATCATTGACCTATATTATCCCGCGGACCGCAAGGTTCGCGGGATTTTGGTAGCTCACAGCCGGGCCGTGGCCGACGGCGCCCTCGAGCTTGCCCGGCGCAAGGGCCTCGACCTTAATCCCGACATTATTGAGGCGGCGTCCATGCTCCACGACATCGGCATTATCCGCACCGATGCGCCCGGCATCGACTGCCACGGCACCGAGCCCTATCTCTGCCACGGTGCCGTCGGAGCCGATATGCTGCGGCAGGCCGGTGTGCCCGAAGAGATTGCACGGGTGGCCGAACGCCACACCGGAGCCGGTCTTCTGCCCGAGGAAATAGAAGCCGCCCGGCTCCCGCTGCCCCCTGGGCGCGACTATATGCCGCGCACCGAGCTGGAGCGACTTATTTGCTACGCCGACTGCTTCTTCTCCAAAGGCCCCGACATCGACCGGTTGGCGAAGCCCAAAACCCTCGAACGAGTCAGAGCCTCGATGGCGCGCTTCGGTGCCGGGGTGGCTGCGCGTTTCGAGGCTCTAAGAGATGAGTTCGGCGATTTGCCTACTGAGTGATAGCCCGTTTGATGACCTTGCTTCCGGTGCGGACAATGTAGATTCCCGGAGCGACGTCGGGGGTGATGCCTTTTTCGACAGTTGCCACCGGGGTGCCTCCGATGGTGTAGTATATGCTGCGGAGGCTCTCGTTGTCAGGAAGTTCCGGTATGGCAAGCCCGGTGGGTTCCACGTCGTCGCCGATGAGGACGTAGCTGTCGCCGTCGACGAGCGAAATGGTGATTTCCGGGTTGACGCGCTCGGGGTCGCTGTAGCTTAAGGTGGCGTTTGTCCCCACGCCGTATTCAATGCGCGTTTTCACGCCCTCGGCCAAGTCGGTGCTGCTCTGACTCTGAGGTCCGAAGACGTAGACACCAGTGCGAGGTTCATAGGAAATGCGGAAGGGCGAACTCGTCGTCAGCACGCCATGGTAGATGCCGGTGCCGTCGCCGGTGAGCTCCTCGCTCTGACCGGCTCCGGTGGCGTAGATGAGGAAAATCCGGGTGGGATAGACGCGCTCGGCCTCCACGGCCTTGACGGTGAAGAGCTTATAGGTGTGTCCGGTCTGCTGCTTGGTGAAGAAGCTCACGTCGTAGACTCCGGCCTCCAGCTGAATGGGGCTGTCGGAGGTGGTGATGGCCAGAGGATTAGGTAGCACTTCTACGGCAGGGCTGACTGCCCATGAGGGAAGAGAGTAGAGCGTGGTACCACCGGCCGAGATGGCGTAGAACTGGAATCCGAAGTCGAGTTCAACGGCTTGCGCCGTGAACGAACCGTCGGCCTGTGCCGTCATCGCTATGGAGTCGGCATGCTGCAAGTCGCTGTCGAACGGCACGATATAGACCTTGTCGACATCGGCGGCCGATGCACCCGCTGCAATAAGCATGGCGACAGCCGGAAGAATTATTCGTTTCATGACGAGGAGATTTAGGAGAGTGGAGCAGGGGGCGGATTACCACATCGGGGTGAACCCGGTGCTTTCTTTGAGTTTACTGTTTATGCAGCCGGTGAGGTCGAAGTGGTCTGAGGTGTCGAGTTTGAGAATGGGAGCTCCGACATTGAAGCGCAGGCGACCCATGTCGACCCACATATTGCCCGTGGAGTCGGCGAAGCGGAAGTAGTACTTGCCGCCCGTAAGGTCGGAGATGGTGGTCCACTGAGTCGACGATACGTTGGGTTCGCCTTCTATTTCGTAGCCGAAAGGAACGCTTACTGTCCCCATGATGGAGCTCACGGCGGCGAAGGCTGCCGGGTATTCGGTGTTTTTGGGCACGTGGTTGATGAAGAACGAGGCGCGCACGAAGCGGTCCGGGCTGCTGACCGTGCCGGGCAGGGTGTGGACTCCGCCTTTCTTCTCCCAGTATTCGTTTATGGCACGCATAGCGGGCAACTGAGGGTCGTTGGTGAGTACGGTGAGGTCTTGGCGCCCGCGGTAGATGTTGAGGTGGGCATTGTCGTACTCCATAACCAGGGTTTCGCCGGTGCGGTCGGTCACGGCCCAATGGAGCAGCGACACCGTTCCGCCGTCGAAGGTCTTGCCGTTGATTACAAAGGGGTTGGCCTCCAGCCATGTGGCAACTTCGTCGACGGTGGCAAAATTATCGAGGAAGTAGCTCACCAGCATGGCAAGGCTTACCACGGGTAGATCTTCGCCCTCCGGCGATGTGGTGGGATAGACCGAACCCTTGCAGAAGAGGCCGTTCATGGCCAGCCCGGCTTCGTTCATTCCTTCGGTGACGCCGCCGTCGTAGCTCACGGCGAGTACCGAGCCGTAGGTGCTGGTCCATTCGAGGCATTTGCCCGAAGGCATGCTCGTTTTGTGGATGCCCTGAGGATACACATAGATGTTAGTCGGAATAGGGGTTCGCCAGTCGAGGGTGCGTCCTACCAGGATTATGTTGTTGTTCTCGCCCAGATAAACAACTCGGGAGCATGCGAAGGCCGTACTAATGCCGGCTGCTGCCGTTAGCGCTGCTGTCATAAGGAGTCGTGAAAATTTCATAGTTAGTGATGGATTAATTTATTAAGTAACACACGGCTTGTCTTATTTGTTCGTTCGCGGAAGTTTGCTTATCTTTGCATCACCAACTAAGAAGAAAAATGAAAAATGTAATGGTGCGCGCTGCTTCGGGCGCTGTATATGTGGCAATTATTGTGGGCGCCATCCTCGGCGGCCCCTATTGGTTCTTCCTCCTCACTGCTGTGCTGGCCTCTTGGGCCGTTTTCGAGTTCAATTCGGTCGTGGGTCTGAACGGCGCTAAGGTCAACTTGTTCGCCATTCTCGATGCCACCGCCGCTATCGTTCTTGCATGGCTGCCTTTGGCCGGTCTGCTGAACACGATAGGCGTGCTTCCTCTTCTGCTGATGGTCTATTTCCTGCTGCGTGGTGTGGCCGCTCTCTACGACCGGCGCGAGCACCCCTTCCGAAACTGCGCCTGGTCAGTCTTTTCGGTTGTCTACCTGGGCTTACCCATGCTTGCTCTCAATTCGCTCTACGCCATCGCTTATCCCGATTCCAAATGGCTGGTACTCATCGTGTTCATCATGATTTGGCTCAACGATACGGGCGCTTTCTGCGTTGGCTCCACTTTGGGGCGCCACAAGATGTTCCCGCGTCTGTCGCCCAAGAAGTCCTGGGAGGGCTTTGCCGGCGGTCTCATCTTCTGCCTCGTTGCCGCTTGGGTGTGCAGCTGTTGGTTCAACGTTCTGAACCTCACCCTATGGCAGTGGCTCGGCCTCGGCGCCATTGCCTGCGCCTTCTCCACCTGGGGCGACCTCTTTGAGTCCATGCTCAAGCGCAATGCCGGAGTCAAGGATTCCGGCTCTCTCATCCCGGGTCATGGAGGCATCCTCGACCGCATCGACTCCCTACTCTTTGTCGCTCCCGCCACGGCGGTCTTCATCATCTTGGTGAGCTGAGCCGACACTCTTCGCTGAAAACCTTATAATCTCTATAAAACACTATGAAAAAGCACATCATGGCGGCTGCTGCCGCTGCCTGCATAGTCGCTGCTTCGGCACAGGATGTGGTCCGCGTAAATCAGGCCGGATACCTTCCCTCCGACCCAAAAGCTGCCGTCTTTCTGGGCACGCACAACCCTGCCGAGCTCGACTTCCGCATCGGCGACCTTATGCCCGACAGCGTGGTCGAAGCGCCGGTCTGGGGAAGCCTGCCGTACGCCGCAAGAATCTACTTCACTTCCCTGCCTGAGGGTGAATATACGCTGACCGCCTCCCGGGGCGGCGCCGAGATAGCCTCAGCGCCCGTGCGGGTGGCCTCGGATGCCTACACCGCTTTGGCGATGCGCGAGCTGCCTCTGCGCTACCTCCGGCAGCAGCGATGCGGCTTCAACCCCGTCCATGGCACCCTATGCCATCAGAACGACGGTATACTCGTTCTCGCGGGCGAGGCCACCGGCGACAGCGTCGACGTGCGCGGCGGATGGCACGACGCCTCCGACTATCTGCAGTACCTCACCACATCGGCCAACACGGCCTATATGCTCATGTTTGCCTACCTGGCAAATCCCGAAGGCTGGGCCGACGACTACGACTCCGCAGGCCTCCCCGGTGCAAACGGAGTCCCCGACGTGCTCGACGAAGCCCGCTGGGGCCTGGAATGGATGCGTCGGATGAATCCCCGCAAAGATTTGTATCTCAATCAGATTGCCGACGACCGCGACCACCGCTATGTCGGAGTGCCCGCCGGCGACAATATCGACTACGGCTGGGGCGAAGGCGGAGCGCGCCCCGTCTATCCGGTCTGCGGAGAACCCTCCGGTCTTCGCCAATACCGCAACCGGAGCACCGGCGAAGCTTCCTCGGTGGCAAAATTTGCGTCCTCCTTCGCCTTGGGAGCAAAGGTGTTCGCCGAAGTCGACAGTGCTTTCGCTGCCGACCTCGCTTCCCGCGCCGAGCTGGCTTACCAATATGCGCTTACCCACCCCGGCGCATCTCAGACCACATCTACAGTAAGCCCCTATTTCTATGAGGAGGACAACTGGACCGACGACGTCGAGCTTGCCGCCGCCACCCTGGGCAAATTCCGCGACGCTGCGGCCTTCGGACGCCTCGAACCCGTAACGCCCTGGATGGGCGCCGACTCCGCCCGCCACTATCAGTGGTATCCCTTCGTAAGTCTGGGCCACAGCATAGTGGCTGCCCGGGGCGACTCCGCGCAGCGTGCCGAGTTTGCCGCTCTGATGGGCCGTGGGCTGCAGAAGGTGTCGCGACGGGGCATGCAGAATGCTTTCCGCAACGGGGTGCCTTTCATTTGGTGCTCAAACAACTTGGCCGCATCTTTCGCCACGCAGGCCATACTCTACCGCCTCATAAGCGGCGATGACACCTATCGCGAGGCCGAAACCGCCGTGCGCGACTGGCTCTTCGGTCTCAACCCCTGGGGGCAAACCATGATGTTGCTGCCGGCCGACAGCGCAATTCCCAATCCCGAAGACCCACATTCGGCGATGACCGACATCACCGTGGGCGACCGTCCCGGCAGAGATTACCTCGTGGGTGCTCTCGTCGACGGGCCGGTCTACAGCACCATATTCAACGCGCTCTGGGGTGTGCATCTGCGACGCCCCGACGCCTTCGAGCCTTTCCACGGACGCGCAGTATACCACGACGACTACTCCGACTACTCCACCAACGAGCCTACTATGGACGGCACGGCCTCGCTATGCCTGCTCCTCTCGCTGCTTTCGCGCTAAAACATAAAAAAAGTGAAAGCATTTGGCGCTGTGGCTTTCATTTAGTAACTTTGAGGCGGTTTTCAACCTAATTATAAGGTACTATTCCCGAAAATGTCACTCACTCCAGCTGTACTGAACGAAATCCGCCGAGCTCTCCACGAGACGCAGGAATTGCGTACCCTCATTGGCGATGGTCTCGCTTCCGACGATATCACCAAATACCGCACCTTGCTGCGCCGTGGCCTGCCGGCCCGCGACCGCTTCGGCTTTCAGCCCGTAGCTATGGCCGTCACCACCGCCTGCGAACTCTGCCGCAGCATAGATCCCGACCGCAATATGGTGCTGGCGGTGCTTCTGGCGCCGCTGGTTGGTTTGGGTACGGTGGAAGTCGACGAGGTGCGCTCGTTGTGGGATGACGACACTGCCGTCCTTGTGCGCGGTCTCTCTAAAGCCGGCAGCCTCTATAGCCGCAACGCTGCCGTCGAAAGCGACAACTTCCGCAAACTCCTCCTTACCTTTGCCGAAGATATTCGAGTGATTATCATTATGATAGTCGACCGAATGGTGCTGATGCGAGCTATCAACCACCATCCGGCCGAAAAGCTCGTGCGCGAAACGGCCTACGAGGCAAACTATCTCTATGCGCCCCTGGCGCACCGTTTGGGTCTCTATGCCATCAAGAGCCAGCTCGAGGATATGTCGCTGAAGTACAGCAACCGAGAGGTGTACTCCCAGATCGCACATGAGCTCAATCAGACCAAGGCACGACGCGACCAGTATATCGCAGCCTTCATAGCTCCCGTAAAGGCTAAACTCGAGGCCGAAGGGCTCAACTTCGAAATAAAGGGGCGTACAAAGAGCATCTACTCCATCTGGAACAAACTCAAGAAGCAGCACAACACCCTGGAGGAAATCTACGACCTCTTCGCCATCCGCATCGTTATCGACTGCGAGCCAAAGCGCGAGAAAAGCGAGTGCTGGCTGGCATACTCCGTGGTCACCGACATGTATACCCCGAATCCGGGGCGTCTGAAGGACTGGATAAGCATACCCAAGAGCAACGGCTACGAAAGCCTCCACACAACTGTGAAAGGCCCCGACGACCGCTGGGTCGAAGTGCAGATCCGCACACGCCGAATGGATGCCGTAGCCGAAAAGGGCCTGGCCGCCCATTGGCGCTACAAGGGCATCAAGAGCGAGTCAGGGCTGGATGCGTGGATGAACAACGTGCGCGACATCCTTGAAGCCGCCGAGTCCGGCCCGATGCAGCTCATGCGCGACTTCAAGATGGATGTCTATAGCCACGAAGTATTTGTATTCACTCCCAAGGGCGACCTCTACAAACTCCCCCAGGGCGCTACAGTGCTCGACTTCGCATTCAACATCCACTCCAACGTGGGGCTGCACTGCGTTGGCGCACGCGTCGACGGCCGCAACCGCAAAATCAGCCATCGCCTCAGCTCGGGCGACACCGTAGAGATTCTCACCTCGCCCCAGCAGGAACCCAGCCGCGACTGGCTCAGCTGGGTGGTGACTTCAAAGGCCCGAAACAAGATTAAATCCGTCCTCAAGGAGAAAGAGCACCAGGCCACCGACATCGGCCGAGAGCTGCTCGAACGGCGCCTGCGAAACCGCAAACTCGACATCGACGAGGCCACCCTGAGCCGAACCATCACTTCGATGGGATACAAGGACGCCATAGGCTTCTTCGCCGCCCTTGGAGACGGAAACCTCGAGGTGAACGATGTTGTCGACGCCCTCGTCGCAATGGAACGCAAGGAGGAAGAGCAGGCGCCCCATATTTCGGCCAGCACATACACCCTTCAGCAACCGGAGGAAAGCGAAGCCGCCGCTAACGGTGGCGACGTCATCGTTATCGGCGACAATGTGCGAGGCGTCAGCTACAAGCTGTCGCGATGCTGCAATCCTATCTACGGCGACGATGTGTTCGGTTTCCTCTCCACCGAAGGCGCAATAAAAATCCACCGCTCCGACTGCCCCAACGCCATCCATCTGCGCGAGCGCTACCCCTACCGCGTAATCCGGACCCAGTGGAGCGGCCGCGCCGGCGAGCAGTTCCTGGCTACTCTGAGCGTGGTCGGAAAGGACGACATCGGTATCGTCACCAACATCACCTCTATCATCAACAAAGAGAAGGACACGAGCCTGCGCAGCATCTCCATCGACTCGCACGACGGCCTCTTCCGCGGCGTGATCACCGTGGGCATCAAGGACACCTCGTCGCTCAATCAGCTCATCCGCAAGGTGTCGACAGTTCGAGGCGTCAAGAATGTAAGTAGGACGTAAGTCGCCGCAGCGTTTCGGATATTTCCTCGTTCATGGCTTTGGGATAGCGCACTTCGGCGTATACCTGAGCCAGAGTTTCCTTGCCGTTTTCGGCGATGAAGCCGGCGCTTTCGGGGAGGGCTTCCTTGGCGGCGTAGGTTTCGGCAATGTCCGCGTCGCGGTATTTCTCGCGGTGTACAATCGCCTCCATCGGAAGGCGGTCGGAGAGAGTGTGCGCCCCGGCTGCCGGCCAACCCACGGCGATAGAGTAGAGCGGAACCACGCCTTGCGGCAGAGCGAGCTCGGCGATGAAGGCTTCGATATTGTAGGTCACCGTGCCGAGGTAGCACGTGCCCAGTCCGGCCAACTCTGCCGCTGCAACGAATTGCTGGGCGAAAATAGTGGCATCAATGGTGGCAAGCAGCAGTCCGTGCATATTGTCCAGGCCGGAAGTGGTCCGGTTCTGCGAGCACCAGCGGCCGAAGCGGCGCAGGTCGGCGCAGAAAGTGAGCAGGGCAGCACATTCGCCCGCCATTGGCTGGCCGAAGTGGAGTTCGCGCATTTTTTGCAGGCTCTCGCCGCGGTTCACCACCACGGAATAGAGCTGCATATTGCCCGTGTTGGGAGCCTGGGCGGCTATGCGCAGCAGGCGGTCCAGAAGTTCGTCCTCCAAAGGGCGCGAGGCGTCGAAGCGGCGCACCGAGGCGCGCTCGGCAAGAAGTGTCAGAGAGTGGTCTATGCAGGCATCCATGGTCAGTCGTTCATTTCGGGGGAAGGTATTCGCTTTAGAGTCAGCATCTCCTTGCCGGCGGCATCAAGAAGGAGCACTGTGTCGTCGTGGCGACCCGCTATTGCCGACGCCGTCGATTCCAGAGCCACGAGCATGCGCATTTCCTGGTCGCCCTTGTTGCAGCCGCGGCGTGTGGTGGCCATATCGCTCAGGTCGAGGGCATTGCTGCGGTTGGGGTCGATGAAAATCTTGCCGTTGAAGAAATTGCAGCCCGTGTTGCCGTGCACGCGCAGCTCGGCGATGTCGAAGAATATGGTGCACTCTTCGTCGTCGATTCGCGTGCCGTCGATGGCCGTCACCTGCCAGTTGCCGTTGAGAAACTCCATATTGAGCCGGCGCAGCGTCATCACCACGCGGTCCGTAGAGTTGCGAAGGTAGAGGTAGGTGTCCTGCCCGATGCGCTGCGTGTCGACGTAGAGCGGGCTTCCGCCCGACAGTTTGCTCGCAATAGATGCGCTGTACTCATTTTCGGGGCAGTAGCGCATGGTGGAGAGCACGTTGGAGAAAACCATAGTGCCGTCGGTGCGCAGAAGGTAGTCGCCGTTGATTATATTGCAGCCGTCGCTTGCGTAGAAGCGGCCGGTGCCGTTTTCAAACTCTATGTATGGCGCGTCTTCGTCGGCTGTGATGTTTTCGGCATCCACAGAGGCTATATACCAGCGTCCGCCGCACAGTGTGGCCTGGTCGGGACGCTCGCCGGCTGTCTTGGGAGGTGCCGGAACGGCTCGCCGCGGGTCCTTGGCCGGGCGGCCGCTTACTTCGCCGATGGAGGTAACGTTGCCGCTGTCGGTCTTGGGGCGCAGCAGCGAGCAGGAGGAGGCAAGAAGCAGCGCTATGGCTGCCGGGAGTAGATATCGCAGTTTCATATTCTTAGAAGTTCCATTTTTTGCGCCGCTTGGTCATCTCGCGCGCCAGGCGGTCCATGGTGCGCTGATTTTCGCGGGTGGGATTATTGACAAAATCTTTGAGGAGCTGGCTACCCGTATAGTAGGCAAGGGCCGATTGTTTGAATACCTTGTTGCGCTTGAAAGCATTGGTATACCGGTCCATACGGGCCAGGAAGTCGCTTTCGTTCTCGAAGTAGGTAGGATTGTCGCACTCATACTCCAGAGCCATTCCGTACTGCCGGGCCAAAGCGCATGCTTCGTCAAGTCGGTCGGGACTTACTTTCTTGATAAAGAAATAATTGGGCTGAAGATATGCTATATCAAAACCTAATTCGCGCCATTGGTTGTACATTGGAGCCTTGAACCAGGGTATCCATATATATTGCAGTCCGTTGGAATGTACAACATCTGCGACCTCACGCGCAACGTCGCCGTTGCGGTCCATCTGCTCGTCCAGCCAGTATATTCCGCTAAGTTCCAGATTGTTGAAGCCGGCCGCTTCGAAACGCTCCTTGGCCTGCTCTATGAACCACCGACAGGCCGCAACGGCATCGGCCGTATTGTCGAAATCCAGCGGCCGACCGTTGAGTTCTCCCCAGTCCTTCTGACCGGGTATAGGCGTCGGCACGGTCATAACCACGCGGTGTTTGAACGCCGGCTCGCCAAGGGTGGCCTTGAAGTTCTCGATGGTGGTATTGAGGGCGTCCAGGGCGCGACCCGGTTCGAAGTGGGCATCCAGATATTTCTGCCAGTCGGTCTTGCGGGCATCGCGGCCTACGGTGCTGGCCGGACAGAAGTGGCATGTGGCGCCATCGTAGAAGTCGAGAAAGAGAAAGCCGTCGAAAAGCCAATCCTGCTTGCCGTCGGCGTAGGTATGCACAACGTAGGGCGTAAGATCTTCGGGCGTCATGTGCATGCGATAGTTTGCGCCATAGTACAGCAGCCCGAGATTGCATATTTTAGAGGTGGCATACTCTCCCCGAGCATGCGAGGCAAGCGCTATGAGCAGGCCGGCAATGACCAGTGCGATTCTTTTTGTGTTGTACATAAATTCGTGCGTTGAAACTTTTTTCAAAAAAACGCCTTTTCGGGTGTAACCAATAAGGATGTTTTGCGTCTTAATAATAAACGCTTCAAAAACAGTATTTATTTTAACAATCCGAAAATGATGAAAAAAATAATGCTCGCTGCCTGCGCAGTCCTCTCTATGGCAATAGTTATGCCCTTGACTGCCTGCGGACGCCATAGCACCGGTATTAACTCCACTTCGCAGACCACAATCTCGCCGTCGTCGAACATGATAACCCGAACCGTCAACATTTCCAATTTCGACGAGATTGATGCTTCGCGCGTCAAAGTGGTCTTCACTCCCGGTCGTGCCGACCGTCTCGCCACCATCACAGCGCCCGATAATGTGATGCAGTACGTTGAAGTGACCTGCTCCGATGGAACTTTGGACTGCAGCCTCGCCGAAAACGTGCAGATTCAGGGCGGAGGCTCATCGTGCGTCACCATCGCTGTGACGGCTCCGGGCGTCGAAGAGTTCAATGCCTGCCTCAGCGCCGTCATTGAAATTATGGGCGACCTCAACGTCGACGAGTTCAGCGCCGAAGCTTCCACCTCCGGCTCTATCACAGCCCGGGCAATCACAGCCCGCGAGGACGTCGAACTCGACGCCAACACCTCCGGCAATGTGAAGGTAGGCCAAATTTCTGCCCGCAAACTGAGTGCCGATGCAAGCACCAGCGGCTCAGTGCGCGTAAGCTCGGCTGACGTGCAGCGACTCAATGCCGAAGCAAGCACCAGCGGCTCCATAAAAGTGGAGGGCGGCTCAGCCGACTACGTCGATTGCGAAGCCTCAACCAGCGGCTCGGTCAACATTGCCGGCGTCCGCGGCTCTCGCGGAAAACTCGAAGCAACCACCGGCGGCTCTATCCGCGCAAACGTGCCCGGAGCACGCACCGAGACTTCAACCGGCGGCTCCATACGCAACAACTGATTTCTCACATAAATAAGTTCAATATAAAGTAAGCAAAGGGTTCATCTCCGGCGGAGGTGAACCCTTTGGCGCTTCGACGGGTTGTTTCTTTGTGCAGGCCGGGCAGTTTCAAATAAAAATTGCTAATTTTGCATCTGAAAAAACAACTAACTGAATGTATTTCTCGCCAATTCTCACATATACTGAACTTTGGCTGCTCGGTGCGGCTGCGGTCTGCGTGCTCCTGGTGGCAGCTATCTATTTTTTTCGTGTCCGCACGGTTGCCGAATACCGCCGCAGAGCCGACCGTGAGCGCCCCGATAAGCCCGATGCCGACTTTCTGCCGGCTTCGGTGATTGTCTATTCGCAGGGCGACGCCGAGAATCTCACCGAGTTGCTCCAGGCGCTCCTGAATCAGAAATACCCCGCCGCTTTCGAGATTGTGGTGGTCAACGAAGGCGAGAGCGCCGACGTACGCGACGTCGTTTCCATGCTTCGGGCGTCCAATCCCAATCTCTACCTCACCTTCACTCCGGACGGCGTGGTGAGCCTGAGCCGCAAGAAGTTGGCGCTCACTTTGGGCATTAAGGCCGCACGCTACGATGTGGTCGTCCTGACCACCACCGGAGCAATTATCCAATCCCCGCTTTGGCTGCGAAACATGATGGCGCCCTTCGATGCCGACAACAATGTGGAGGTCGTGCTCGGCTTCGCCTGCGTAGATCCTGAGGAGGACGATGCCTGGGGAAAGCGTCGCCGTGCCTACGACTATGCCGCCGAAAATACCCGTTGGTTGGCAACCGCTATTGCCGGTCATCCCTTCCGAGGCACCGAATTCAACCTCGCATACCGCAAAGACCTTTTCTTCCGCAACAAGGGCTTTGCAAGCAATCTAAACCTCAACTACGGCGACGACGACGTATTCATCAGCCGGATTGCAAACGGAAAGAACACCCGCGTTGAGCTCTCCGAAGAGTCTATCGTGCGCGTGCGCCACGGCAACCACCCCCGTCTTTTCCGCGAGCGCGTGCTCCGCCGCTGCGTAACCGAGAGCCTCATCCGCCGTCGGCCGCGTTTCCTCTTTCCTCTTGCCGGATGGCTTCAGATAGCGGCTCTGGCGTGCGCCGTAGTGGCCGCTGTGCTTGCTTGGCCAAACCTGCAGGCTGCCATTATCGGGCTGGTGCTGGTGGTGTCTATGCTGGTAATGGACGCTATGGTGTGGCGAAAAGTGCTCATTGCTCTCAAATGCCGACGAATGCTTTTTACAATCCCTTGGTACACCGTGACATACCCCTTGCGTCGACTCGGCGTCGCTATTCGTGCCCGACTCGGACATCAAAAAAAATATACCTGGGAATAAAGAGGATGATTGTGAAAATATGTATTCAATCGTTAACTTTAACAAAAACGGAGCCTCTTGGCTCCATTTTTTTGCCTTATTTCTTGACTTAGTGAAAAAAACTGCTTAAATTTGCATCGCGTTTCCGAATACGCCTTTCGCCTTAACTTGGACCGTTATTATTTACCAAATCAGATCTAAGCTAAAGGCAAACCACTGGCGCCAACGTCGAGACGACAGTCGGCAGTCCCCAGTGTTGAAGGTGTAGCGGACGTAAGTAAGTATGATATAATCTCTACACTTTTCAGTAAGCAATTTCTGTAAAGCAACACAACTTGAATCACTTAATTTATGCCTATTGGCTTAGGTCCTCTACCCGTTGTTGAAATGAGTATTGGACTTTTTTTATGTCCATTTCTTAAGTTTTCGTGACCTCGCCAAAGAGCGCGCCCCAAGGAGGGCGAGCTTCCAGCTCGCAAGCCGCGAAAGGCCGCCTCGGCACAGGTGTCAGCTCACTTGTCGGTGCTGTGGATAGCCGTAAGTAGTTCATATTGACGCCAATTCAATTTTGTCCGCAGTGCGGACAAAATTGGATAAAGCCGGTAAAACTGTCTCGCGCGAAAACAGTTGCCGTTTACCGAAACCTGACCCGAATTCTGGTTAAATTTTATTCATTTGGTAAAGTTGGTACAGAAACCCCGCAGGTTCGTTGAATGTGCGCCCAAAAATTTTGGTAGTAAGCGCAAGGCTCATTAACTTTGCAACATCAGAAACGAATAATAAAATAACAACAAAAATATACACCATGAACCCTTACCAGAACAACCCTCAGCCCGGTCGTCCGGCCTTCGGCGCCAACGGAACCCGCGTCGTAAGTCCCAATCAGGCCCCTGCTGCTTCTCCACGCACAAAGAATCAGGCCTCTAAGTCCGACAATGCCGCCGCCTGGGCAGCGCGCGGTGTGGCTGCTGTTGGGGGTGTCATGATCGGCACCGTTGCCTCCCTGGCTGCCAACGCCTCCAAGACCGATGAGGAAATCCTCGATGGCGTTATGGCCGGCGAAGAGTGCGTCGACCCCGCTGCGGAAGATAATTCCGGCGCCCTCACCGATGGCGAACTCGCCTTCTCGTCGCGTAACTACGACGACATGTCCTTCGGCGACGCTTTCGCCGCCGTGCGCCAGGAGTACGGCCCCGGTGCCGTCTTTGAATGGCGTGGCGGCATCTACGGCTCGTACACCGCCGAAGAGTGGAACGCCATGTCGCCCGAGCAGCACGCCGACTACGCTCACCACGTCAACTGGGGCGCCGTCCAGCCCAACCAGCAGCCCCAGCACTCCAACCACGCTCAGGATCAGCATTACGCACAAACCAATACCGCACCTCAGCACACGGAAGACCAGCCCGTCTCGCCCATGCACCAGGTAGTGGCCGAAAATCCGCCCCACCTCCAGTCCGCGCCCGACGAAGTTCTCGAGCCGCAGATCGAAGTCATCGACGCCTACGTCGGCGAGACCGGCTCCACGTTCGTCGTAGTGGAAGTCGAAAACCAGCAGATGGTTCTCATCGACCAGAACGGCGACCAGATTATGGACTACGCTGTTGTCGACTCCAACAACAACGGTCTGGTCGAGGACGATGAAATCACCGACATCTCCGCTGCCGGTATCACACTCGGCGACCTCGGTGTAATAGTCGAATCGCCCACTCCCGAACCCACTCCGGCTCAGTCCGAGTACACTGTTGTCACCGACCCCGAGACAGGCGCTCAGCTGGTGTCGACCAATATCGACGGGGTGGAGACGGTGCTCATCGATCAGGACGGCGATGATGTCTTCGACTTCATGGGCATGGACCTCAACGGCAACGGTCAGGTCGACCCGGGCGAGGTCCTCGACATCTCCTCAGAGAATCTCTCCATGAGCGACCTCGGTCTCTCCGGCAACGACGACATCTGCTAATCGGCAGTGAGTCAGCTGAATGTAATGTAAATCCTCACGGTCCGGTGCCGCTTTGCTGCGGTTCCGGATTTGTGGTTGAATAGCGCACCAAACACAAACTCTGTCATCACTATGAATTTTTCGCTTAAAGCATACAGCATCTGGGAGTTCGGACAACGCAAGGACTCCGCAGGCAACCCCCATCAGGAGGACTCACTCTATCCTCCCTTCGGCCAGGCTACCGAAGCCGACCGTCTCTTCATCGTCTGCGACGGCATGGGAGGACATTCCGCCGGCGAAGTGGCGTCGGAAGCAGTATGCTCGGCAATGGCCGCGAGCATTCTCGCACCCGGCCGTGCCACCGAGGGGCAGTTCTCCGACCAAGACCTTGCCGATGCTCTTAAGGCGGCTTACGATGCCCTCGACGCCCGCGACAATGGCGATGCACGCAAGATGGGCACCACCATGACCCTGCTGAAACTCCACGCCGCAGGGGCTACTATTGCCCACATCGGCGACAGCCGAGTATACCACATCCGTCCGGGCCTTACTGCCGACGACACCCGCATCCTCTACGTAACCGAAGACCATTCGCTGGTCAATTCGCTGGTTCGTGCCGGCCATATGACACACCAGGAGGCTATGATGTCCGGCCAGAAGAACGTTATCACCCGAGCTATGCAGCCCGGCCTCGACCCGCGTCCGCATGCCGACGTCTACCACACGGCCGACATCCAGCCCGGCGATTTCTTCCTGCTTTGCTCCGACGGTATGCTCGAGCACCCTCAGATGGAGGACGGCTCCTATCTGCGCCACCTCTTCTCGCTTCAGGGAGGCTCGCCTCGCGAAAAGGTCGACACTCTCGTGGCCGCTACGGTCAATAATTCCGACAATCACACCGCCATTGTCGTCGAAATAACCGACGTGCAGGATCCCTCCGGCCTCCGTGCTGCCGGCGTTCCCGGGCAGGGAGAGGTTGTCGGCGTCCTTCCCGCCGAAGGTCCACTCGCCACGACTCCGATAGGTCTCAACGGTGCTCCCGCAACCACTGTGGCTATTGCCAAACCCAAGGGCAAAGGCTTGCTGCTGGTGCTGGCGGCACTGGCCGCTTTGCTCGTTGTAATCGCCGGTTTCTTTGCATGGCGTCACTTTGCCGCTCATCCCGAAGAGACCGAGGACGAAGTTATCGAAGCCGCTCCCAACGAGGGCTACATCGAGTATCTCGACGATGCCTCCAACAATGGAAAAATCGACGACAAAGAAAACTCCGACTACCGTCCCGCCGACGACAAAATCCTCGACCGGCCTCAGACTGAGTTTGAGCCCGAGCCGCCCATGGAGGAAGAGATTGTCAGCGGCATCGAAGAATCACAGTTACAAATACTTCTTATAGAAGAAGAGGAGGAGGAAGAAGAGGAAGAGGCCGGCCCTATCACCTCCGCCAATGAGCAGTGATTCGTCGGTGATTACAGCATACACAAAGCAGGAGGCGGGCACCCGGTGCTCGCCTCCTGCTTTGAGTATGGGGTGAGGGCTTAGAGGCCCTTGCCGTGGCAGTTTTTGAACTTCTTGCCGGAGCCGCAGGGGCACGGGTCGTTGCGACCCACACGCGGGGCGGCTTTTGCCGGCATTGCCTTCTGCTGCTCGCCCTGACGCGCGGAGGCTGCCTGACGCTGCTCGGCCTCGCCGGGCAGTTCGGCCTTGGTCTCCCGGTACTGCGGACGCTGGCGGGGCATTTCGGGCTGGGCTTGCTGCAGCTGAGGCTGAGCAGGTGCCTGGGGCTGCTCAGGTGCGGCCTGCTCGCCTTCGCCCCGGGTCGGAGCGGCGTCGGCGGGTGCCTGACGCACGTTGATCTGGCCGCGCATAAGGGCGGAGACGGCCTTGACGTTGAGCTCGTTGAGCATACGCTCGAAGAGGTGGAAGGATTCTACCTTGTAGATTACCAAGGGGTCCTTCTGCTCGTAAGCGGCGTTCTGCACACTCTGGCGCAGCTGGTCGAGTTCGCGAAGGTGCTCTTTCCACAGCTCGTCGATGGTGACGAGCATGAGCGCTTTGTGCCATTCCTTGACGATATTGCGGCACTCGGCGGCAACGGCGGCGCGAAGGTCCACGCGAAGGTTGAATACTCGCTTGCCGTCGGTGATGGGCACTATCACAAGGCCGTCGTAGTCGGTGTTTTCGGCCATGTTGGAGAGAATCGGCATTGCGATTTCGCGGATGCGGTCGCTCTTGCGGTCGAGGGCCTCGACGGCGGCGGCATGCAGTTTCTCGATTTTCTCCTCGCGGCTGAGGTTGGCGTACTCCGAATCGGTGAAGGGAGCCTCGATGGCCAGAACGCGGAAGAGCTCGGCGCAAAGGTCGTCGTACTGATTGGGCATCTCGTAGTTCATCACGATGTTCTCCACAGTGTCGTAGAGCATATTCATGATATCCACGCCGATGCGTTCGCCCAGCACGGCGTGGCGGCGACGCTCGTAGATGTAGGTACGCTGCTTGTTCATCACGTCGTCGAACTCCAGCAGGCGCTTGCGAATGCCGAAGTTGTTTTCCTCGACGCGCTTCTGAGCCTTCTCGATGGCGTTGTTGACCATCTTGTGCTCGATCATTTCGTCTTCCTTCAGGCCGAGGCTGTCGAGCATCTTCATCACGCGGTCGGTGGCGAAAAGACGCATCAGCTGGTCTTCGAACGACACGAAGAACACCGACGAACCCGGGTCGCCCTGACGGCCGGAACGCCCGCGAAGCTGGCGGTCGACGCGGCGGCTTTCGTGGCGCTCGGTGCCGATGATGGCAAGACCGCCGGCGTCGCGTACTTCCGGTGTGAGCTTGATGTCGGTGCCTCGACCCGCCATGTTGGTGGCTATGGTGACTGCACCCTTACGGCCGGCCAGGGCTACTACCTCGGCCTCTTTCTGGTGCAGTTTGGCGTTGAGCACCTGGTGCGGTATCTTGCGCATCTGGAGCATGCGGCTCAGAAGCTCCGATATTTCCACACTCGTGGTGCCCACCAGCACGGGGCGTCCTTCGCCCACCAGACGTACTATCTCTTCGATGACGGCGTTGTACTTGGCCTTCTTGGTGCGGTAAACGCGGTCGTTGAGGTCGAAGCGCGCTATGGGGCGGTTGGTGGGTATGGTGACCACATCCAGCTTGTAGATATCCCAGAACTCACCGGCTTCTGTGATGGCCGTACCGGTCATACCGGCCAGCTTATGGTACATTCGGAAGTAGTTCTGCAGCGTAATGGTGGCGAAGGTCTGCGTGGCGGCTTCCACCTTGACGCCTTCTTTGGCCTCGATGGCCTGGTGGAGGCCGTCGCTGTAGCGGCGACCTTCCATGATTCGGCCGGTTTGCTCGTCGACGATTTTGATTTTGTTGTCGTCGATAACGTACTCGATGTCGCGGTCGAACAGGGCGTAGGCCTTAAGAAGCTGCGTAACGGTGTGCACGCGCTCTGCCTTGACGGCATATTCGGCCATCAGCTCATCCTTGCGGTTCTGGCGCTCGGCGATGTCGGCAATGTGTTCGAGCTCGCTGAGCTGGCCGGCGATGTCGGGCAGCACGAAGAACTGAGGGTCCTGAGCGTGGCCGGTGAGCTCGTCGATACCCTTGTCGGTGAGCTCTACCGAGCGGTTCTTCTCGTCGATGACGAAGTAGAGCGGGTCGGTGATGAAGGGCATCTCGCGGGCATTGTCCTGCAGATAGTGCGCTTCGGTCTGGAGAAGGATGTTTCGCATGCCTTCCTGGCTGAGGAAGCGGATGAGGGCGCCGTTTTTGGGCAGACCCTTGTAGGCGCGGAACAGCAGTATGGCACCTTCCTTCTGGGCTTCCTTGTCGTCGGAAGCCAGTTTGGTCTTTGCGTCAGCCAGAATGGAGGTGACCAGCTTCTGCTGGGCGCGCACAACCTTCTCGACGTTGCCTTTGTACTCGTTGAAGAGCTGGTCGTCGCCTCGGGGCACCGGACCCGAGATGATAAGAGGCGTACGGGCGTCGTCGATGAGCACGGAGTCGACCTCATCGACGATGGCATAGTAGTGCTTGCGCTGCACGAGGTCCTCGGGGCGCATCGCCATATTGTCGCGCAGGTAGTCGAAGCCGAACTCGTTGTTGGTGCCGTAGGTGATGTCGCACTCGTAGGCGCGCCGTCGGGCCGGCGAGTTGGGTTCGTGCTTGTCGATGCAGTCCACGCTGGCGCCATGGAACATATAGAGCGGGCCCATCCACTCGGAGTCGCGCTTGGCAAGGTAGTCGTTGACGGTGACCACGTGTACGCCGCGCTTGGACAGCGAACGCAGGAACACCGGCAGGGTCGCAACCAAGGTCTTGCCCTCGCCGGTGGCCATTTCGGCGATTTTGCCCTGATGGAGCACGATGCCGCCGATGAGCTGTACGTCGTAGTGGGTCATGTCCCATTTAACTTCATTGCCGCCGGCCATCCAGTGGTTCTTCCAGATGGCCTTGTCGCCCTCTATGGTGACGAATTCGCGGCCGTTGCCGGCCAGGTCGCGGTCGAAGTCGGTGGCGTTGACTTCTATGGTGTCGTTTTCGGCGAAGCGGCGTGCCGTTTCGCGAAGCACGGCGAAGACAACGGGGAGGTGGCTGTTGAGCTGCTCCTCGAGGGTTTCGAGTATGTTTTTCTCGTGGGCGTCGATTTTGTCCCACAGCGGCTGGCGCTCGTCGAAGGGCAGTACCTCGACTTGCCGGCGCAGTTCGGCAATCTGATCGTTGTCGGTTTTGATGGCGGCAGCTATTTCGGCGCGCACCTTGTCTATTTCGGCGCGCAGCTGGTCTACGTCCAGCTTCTCAACGCGGGGCACCTCGGCCTTCACCTTGTCCAGGATGGGTCGGATGGCTTTCATGTCGCGTGTGCTCTTGTCGCCGAATATCTTTTTGATGATGGATGTGAATGACATCTATATGAAAGGTTGTTGTTTGCGAAATGGATTGTTTTGCCCCGTAGGGGAGGAAGAGGAGAGGAAAGGCCTGTCAGAGGCGCAGAGGAGCCTCTGTGGCGCCGTTGGGACTGCGGATGCGCAGTATGCGGCATACTGTGGGGGCTATGGCGCGGGCGTCGACGGGGGTGTCGATGCGCGTGGCCTCCAGAGTGGGGGCAAAAATGAATACCGGAGCCGTCGATGCCACCGCGCGGCGTACGTAGCGCGGGGCGTCCGGTGTGCCGGTGGGTGTGCCGTCGAAATCATCGACCATCTCGTAGCCCGGAGCAACGGTGACGGTGACGTCCGGGGCGTCGGCAAGGGCGGTGTTGCGGCGCAGGGCGGAGGCGTTGTCGCCGGCGGTGCCGGCCGCAACGGCGTCCGACGAATAAGCGCGGTCTACGCCGCTCATCCGGCTCAGGAAGGCGGCCGCCTCCGCGCGCACAGTGGCAGCGTCGAGGCCTTTGTCCTTGATGGTGGTGGCGTTGAGGTAGAGCCGGCCCCCGCGGAAGGCGCTGACGTAGTCCCCGTTGCCGTGGAGGGCGATGAGGTACATGTTCAGCAGCGACGCTGCCCGACGGGTGGAAAATTCGCCGAAGGGTATGTTCCACTTCTCGTCGTCGCGCGGCGAGTAGGGGCGCGCCGGCGTGCCGGCCAGGTAAATCAGAGTATGGTCAAGGCCTACAGTGCGGTCTACGGCGCTGAAGAGCTGGGCCAGATTGTGGTCGAGGCGCAGGGTTGCGTCGAGCTGCTCAAGGCGCTTGTCGGCGTTGCGGCCGTAAGGGTAGGGCGTAACGGAGTAGCCGATGTTGAGCACGTCGACACCTTCCTCCGAGCGGCCTATGCGCACGTTGGTGAGCAGGTCGGTGGCCACTGTGGTCACCTCGCGGTTCATCAGCGGCGAAGCCATGAACATGTCGATGCGCGAAGCGTTCGAGCGCGGGAAGACGTAGCGGAAGGGATAGCGTGCCAGATGCTCCGGAAGCATCGAGAAGACCTCGGCGCCTCCGCTTGGCGCCCAGCTCATGGTGTCCAGGCGCAGCGTCAGAGGGGCCACGCGGTTGCGGGTGGCTATCACGGCGGGCACGTCGCGGTAGAAGCCCGACGATGCCCAGTTGCCGGTGGCGGCGTCCAGCCAGAGGGCGGCGTTGGCGGTGTGGCCGCCCAGAGAGATGGCCTGCCCGGGGGTGGCGGCCACGGCGTAGGCCGTGCTGATACCGGAGCCGGCGATGCGAGCTTCGTCGCTGACGGTCGAAACACGCAGGCGCGCCGGCGAGTAGCCCTCGCGGGTGTGTACGCCGCTCACGGTGGGGTCGGCGTAGACATGGGAGTAGAGCAGGCGGCTGCGGTCGAAACGTGTGGTGCCGTCGATGCCCGAAAGCGAGGGCTGCGCACCGCTGACAACAGTGGCGGTGGCGGCGGTGACATCGAGAGGGGTGCCGTAGTCCGCAAAGGGTATGTAGACGCCACTGTCGGCCAGCATGCGGAAGCCGCCGGCACCGAATTTGTCGCGCAGCTGCTCCAGGCAGGCGTCGTCGAGTCCTTCGACGACGATGCCAAGCAGCAGCTTGAACTGCGGTGCTGAGGTCTGTGCCGACGCACCCATGGCCGCCACCGATGCCGCAAGGGCTATCAGTAAGCGCGGAAAGGTGCGGTAATGGGCTGACTTATGGCTTAGTTTCACGTTTTCGGTTTATATACAAATAGCAGGCGGAACGCAGCAAGTCCGCACCTATCAAGGGTGCGAAAGCGGCGTTTCCGCTCTGTGGTATCCAGTACCACGCCACGATGAGCGCGGTTACGGCCACAAAGTTAATGAAAAAGTAGCACATAACCACCTTTTTTGCCGCTTTTATCCATATGCACACTGCCGGGAGCAGGCAAAGGGGGTTGAGCCAGACGTACTGCCAGTTGGGCGAGGTCGCCGCATGGGTCGATACGAAGATGAGGAAGGTAAGCAGCACGCCGGCAAGGCCGAAGAAGCCGAACAGGGCGCTGTCGAACCACCGCGTGGTGCGTCGGCGCCGCAAATCGCGCCGCGTCGCCCACATCGCCGCAAAGAGCACCGCCAAGGCCGCAGCCAGCGGGGTCAGAAACCACGGTGTAGGGCCGTCAGTGGCTTTTTCGGGCTCTTCGTCCTGATAGGTGATGCTTTCGGCAACCAAAGGACGGCCGCCGGCTTCGGCATTGCGCAGCATGCCCGTCAGCTCCACCGGTGTGAAGGCCAAATGACGTCGCTCAAGGGGATAGTCGATGCCGCTGCCCAACGCCAGGTCGATGCCGAACTGGTACCACGGGTAGTTGCGGTGGTGAAGGCGCATTATGTTGCGGAAAGTCATCGGAAGGGCCGAGTTGGCTTCGGCGGGTGCCGGCGCAAGTCGGATGGAGTCGCCCAAGGCACGCTCGACGGCCTCGAGAGGGCGTGTGGCGCAGTTGTTGTAGAGGTAGTTGTAGCGGTAGGTGCGGTTTTCGGGAAGTGCGTCGTGAGCCAGTATGCTCATCAGCTCCCGTGTCCGGTCAGAGTCGAGGTCAAGGCGGGCCATTTCGATGCGTCGCCCTGTGCCATGGTAGGAATAGAGAAACCAGTCCAGAGGTACTCCGACGGCCATATAGTCGGTCTCGCCTTTGACGAAGCGCCACACGAAGTTTGGGGCATTGAAGTCGAACACGCCGTAGTTGTAGGCAACTCCGCGGCCGTCGGGCAAGACGACGGCGACGGCGCTATGGCCGTCGAGTTCGTAGATGTCGCGCCCGGGACCTATGTTGATGAAATACACCGCAGTATCGCATGCGGCATCCTCCCTGCCCCACGCCGGCAGCAGCGAGGTCAGAGCGATGACGAGGCAGAATGCGATGCGCAGCGAGGTTTTCATCGTATATCCAAAAGCTTGTGGGTCTGCAGCGAAAGGCGCCAATGGGGATGTGCCAGAATGTATTCGACGGTTTGGGCGACGTTCTTTCCCGAGCAAGGCTGGAGGAAGCGGTTGGGGGTGCGGAACATCTCGGTGAGATATTCGACGTCGTGGCCCTGGTATACAACCTTCAGCTCGTCCACTCGGTTCACCTCCCAGGGTGCATCTTTGGGCGAACACGTCACCCAGTCGACCTCCGGGGGCACGGGCAGCGAACCGTTTGTTTCGATCTGCACGTAGAATCCGCGGCCTTTGAGAATGCGCAGCAGGTCGCTGTCGAGCTGCAGCAGGGGTTCGCCGCCGGTGCACACCAGATGGCGCGCCGGAAAGGCCGCACAGGCCTCGGCAATCTCGTCGGCTGTCATCTCGCGGTAGGCGGCGAAGTCGGTGTCGCAGAAGGCGCAGGCGCGGTTGCAGCCGCTGAAACGCAGAAAAACCGCAGGGGTGCCGGTGTGGTAGCCTTCGCCCTGCAGAGAGTAGAAAATCTCGTTAATGCGGTAAGTGTCAGTCCTTTTCATAGCTGGCTATGTTGCCCTCGCTTTCCTGAACGTCGACGCGATAGCAGTTGGCGATGCTGTCGCACAGATAGCGGGCAATGTTTTCCGCTGTGGGGTTGAAGGGCAGAACGTCGTTGAGCACGCGGTGGTCGAGACCGTCCTGCACCAACTCCTTGATGGCGGTGAAGTCGGTGACCATGCCGTTGGCGTTGAGCTCGGCGGCGCGGCAGTGCACGGTGATAATCCAGTTGTGGCCGTGCAGATTGGAGCACTTGCTGGCGTAATCGAGCGTCAGGCGGTGCGCTGCCGATATTTCTATTCGTTTGGTAAGATAGTACATATTGAAAATCGCAAAGCGGGAATGCAAATTTAATAAAAATCCTCCGGATATGCCGCCATTGCGGCCCACAAAAAGCAAAAATGGGGCTTCGGGTACTTTTTGCGGCGTTTTTATTTTGCGGTAATCGGCTTTTTTGGTATGTTTGCATCGGATTTTCTATACCGAGAAATGCGATATATAAGCACAAACGCTACTGCGCCGAGTGTCGACGCCCGCAAAGCTCTTTCCGGTGGTTTCGCTGCCGACGGCGGCCTTTTCATGCCGGAGAAACTCCCCAGGCTCCCTCGCGCGTTCTTAAATAATATAGGCGAACTGTCGATGCCGGAGATTGCCTTCGTGGTGGCAAGCTCTTTCTTCGGCGACGACATCCCGGCCAACATAATCAAAAAAGCCGTCGACGAGAGTTTCAGCTTCGAAGCTCCTCTTGTGCCGCTGGGCAACGGTGAGTTTATGCTCGAGCTCTTCCACGGGCCCACGATGACTTTCAAGGACTATGGCGCTCGCTTTGTGGCGCGAATGGTGAGGGCTCTCGACGCCACTCATCGCGTCGGCAAGCGCACAGTCCTGGTGGCCACAACCGGCAATAGCGGCGCCGCAACGGCAAACGGCCTCTTCGGACTGCCCGATGTCGACGTCACCGTGCTATACCCCCAAGGCGCGCTCAGCAGAATGCAGATGGCCCAGTTCGCCACCCTGGGCGGCAACGTTCACGCCGTGGAGGTCGAAGGCTCCATCGAAGACTGCAAAGCCCTCATCCGCAGTGCCATGGCCGACAACTCTCTGCAGTTTCTCCGCTTGGCAACGATGAACTCCATCAACGTAGGCCGGCTCATCCCCCAGATAGTGTTCGGACTCCACGCCTACAGCCGCCTTGTGGCCGCCGGCGTGAAAAATGCCTCCGAGGCCCTCTACGCCATCCCAAGCGGCAACTTCAGCAACTTGCTGGCAACTCTGATGGGCGTCGAAATGGGTTTGCCATGCTCCGGAGTGGCCGGTGTGTGCAATGCCAACGACGCCTTGGGCCGCATGATGCGCGGAGAACCGCTCCCCGAACGCCCCGTGGCCACTACGGCACCCAGCCTCGACACCGTCAGCCCCTCGGGCGCACCTCGGTTGAGCTTTCTTGCCGGCGCCTCCTTCGGATGCATCGACAAACTGGTGGTGCCGCATGGTGTCGACGACCGCGAAATAGCCTCCGCCCTGCTGAGACTCAAGACCCAGCGAGGTTATACCGCCGACCCGCATACCGCAGCCGCTTATGCCGCCGCTCTGACCCTCTCGGCCCCCGTGAAAGTGATTTTCGCTACCGGTCATCCCGCCAAGAGCCTCGACATTATGACCCGTCTTACCGGCGGAACCGTAGAACTACCCGTGCAGTTCAATCGTTTTATGGGTGGAAGGCGAATCGTTAAGCGCATACCCCCCACACCGGCAGCCCTTCGGCGCCTTCTCATCACCAATTCATGATAACCCTAAACCAAAAAGATATGGCAAACAAACGTCAGCTCAAAAAATTCATCCGCAACTTCTGTGGTGCCGCTGCCGCCGAAATTCTTCTGGCCCGCGCCGCTTTCCCCCAGATGGACCGCAAGAAGGTCTACGACATCGTCAAAGAGATAGCCTCCCTCCAGTCGGCCGCTCTCAACTGCGTGACCCTCACCTTCCCCCAGTCGCCCGACGCTTTTGAGAACTCCCGTCAGTACTCCAAAGCCCGCAAGGCTTATTTCCGCGAGGCCTACTCCAAACTCATCGAAGGCTTCGACGCCAAGATGACCGACATCGTCAAGAAAATGAACGAGGCTCTTCCCGAAGAAGCCCGCAAGGAAATCAAGGAATTTATTTCCGCCGAGAAGTGAATCTCAGCGCAAGAATACTTAAACTCTTCGGATGGTCCGTCCACGTCGATGTGCCGGACTATCCGAAGTGTCTGATTTGCGTGGCTCCCCACACCAGCAACTGGGACTTCGTCATCGGCAAGCTCGCCTACGCCGCCATAGGCCGCAAAGCCGGCTTCCTGATGAAGGAATCGTGGTTCTTCTGGCCGCTGGGATGCTTCTTCCGCGCAATAGGCGGCGTACCCGTGCCCCGAGGAAAGAAAAAAGGCTCGCTGGCCGCTGTGCTGGTCGAACGTTTTCGCACCTCCGACCGTCTGGTGCTCGCAATTACCCCGGAAGGCACCCGCTCCCGAACCGACCAGTGGCACACCGGATTCCTCCACATCGCACGAGAGGCCAACATACCCATAGTACTCGGAGCCATCGACTTCGCCTCCAAAGAAGTATTCCTCCAAAAAACGTTCTATCCCGGCGCCGACATCGAAGCCGACATGCGCGCCGTCAAAGACTACTATCGTCCCTTCACCGGACGCCATCCCCATAAATTCTCTGCAGAATGAATACTATAACAGACCGACTGCGGGTGGCCGTGCTCCCGCTCGACATCGCCCCCGCCGACAAAGAAGCTAACTTAAGCGCCGTGGAGAAAGCCCTGGAGTCGCTACCCGCCGGGGTCGACATCGTTGTGCTTCCGGAACTCTTCACCACCGGTTATATCGCCGACGAAGGCGCTCTGCAGTCGCTGGCCGAGCGAAACACTCAGCAGACCGTCGACCGGGTGCGCGCCTGGGCAGCACGATATGAGTGTGCCTTCTGCGGAAGCTTTCTGGCCTCGACGCCTCCACATCTCTACAACCGCGCTTTCTTCATCGAACCAAACGGCGATGAAACATTCTACGACAAAGCCCACCTCTTCAGCGTCAGCGACGAATCGCGCCTCCTGGCACCCGGCACCACCCCTCCGGCACCGGTGCGCTTTCGAGGATGGAACGTCGCTATGATTGTGTGCTACGACCTCCGATTCCCCGTATGGTGCCGAAACCGCAACCTTGAGTACGACATCCTGCTGGTGCCCGCAAACTGGCCGCAGGCCCGCGAATACGCCTGGACCCACCTGCTCATAGCCCGTGCAATCGAAAATCAGGCAGCCGTGGTCGGTGCCGACCGTGGTGGAGAAGACCAGTACGGCGTCTACGAAGACATGACGCGATTCCTCAACGCCCTCGGCCGCCCCATAGGCGGTCGCGTCGCCGCCGACAGCCCCTGGTTCATGGCCGACTTCCACAAAACCGACCTCTACGAATACCGCCGCAAATTCCCTGTGGCCAACGACGCCGACTCCTTCGCCGTAGGCCCGTTCGGGAAATGAAAAATGTAAAATTTAAAATGTAGAACGGGCGGGGCTTGAGGGCGGCAACGACGCCTCGCTTTATGTTAGCCGCCCGGATTCATCCGGCGGAATAGGATTAGGCGTGTGTTCGCATCCCGAAGGGATGCCGCTGTGCGCCGTCGCCCGCCA